>Ga0209167_10000219_pt1 | contig 52375 bp, 50 predicted proteins | sample Coa_R1_9_FD_187154 | JGI IMG/M metagenome (GOLD analysis project Ga0209167, IMG submission 187154) | Surface soil microbial communities from Centralia Pennsylvania, which are recovering from an underground coalmine fire - Coalmine... | ecosystem: Environmental > Terrestrial > Soil >...
CCAAGGTAAAGGCGGCGTCGGCAAGACTGTCGTCGCCGGATGGCTCGCCGAGTTCCTGATACACCGGGGACAACCTGTGCATTGCATCGACGGTGATCCGGTCAATCGATCACTCGCCCAATACAAGGCTCTTCCGGTGGATAAGCTCGACCTCGTCAACCAGGACGGCGTAGTCATGCGTTCCCGCTACGACGCGCTGATTGACCGCTTCCTCAACGAGGAGGCAGTATTCGTTGTCGACAACGGCGCAACTGCGTTCCTGCCCTTTTGGACCTACGTCGTCGAATCGAATATTCCGGCGGTCCTCCGCGAAGCGGGGCGGCGCGTCTATGTGCATATTCCGATCAGCGGCGGAGAGATGTTGAATGACACGCTTCTCGGATTCAAGACGATTGCGGAGACCGCCGCGGAGAGAAGCCTCATTGTCTGGATCAACGAATATTTCGGGCCGGTCGCACGTGACGGCAAATCGTTCGATCAGATGCAGGTGTATCTCGACAACCGTGAGAAGGTCCAGGCCTCGGTCGGCATCCCTCAAAGAGCGCCAGACACGTTCGGCGCAAACATTCGCAAGATGCGCGAAATGAAGCTGACCTTCAAAGAGGCAGTCGGGATGGCACCCGGCTTCTGGCTGGTGGAAAAGCAGCGGCTGTGCATGGTGCGCCGGGACCTCTTCGAACAACTGGAACAGACGCCGTTTGCGTGAGGTGAACTATGGGGACTGCTTTTGCACCGGCGCGCGTGCTCGTCGATATCGACGAGCTGGCCTCACGATTGTCAATCGCGAAGGGCACGCTTTACAACTGGGTATACCTTAAGCGAATCCCGTACATCAAAGCAGGGCGTTGCCTGCGATTCGATCCCGACGAAGTGCTCGCCTCGCTGCCTCACTCCACTACAATGGAACTGGCTGGCAAGAGGTAGAAGGAGTCAATCAAATGGCACTCTACCGACGAAAAGATGCTGGCATCTGGTACGCGGATTTTTACGTGGATGGGCAGCGGGTGCAGGAATCGACCGGCACCGCGAACAAGCGTGAGGCGGAGAAGTTTCTGGCCTTGCGAAGCTCAGAGGTGCAGCGTGGCGTGTATGTAAAACCCATACATGTTCCGCTGCCGGAATTGTGGGAGCGATATTTCGCTTACGCCAGGACGCACAAGCGATCCTGGAAACGGGACGAACAGATGTACGGGAACCTTAAGGCTTTTCTGGGCACGGCGAATCTGGACACCGTCACCGCATTACGGGTGGAGGAGTTTCAGCAGCACCGGGTCCGGGAGGTCTCTCCGGCGACCGTCAATCGAGAGACGGCCCTCCTGAAGCACATGTTCAACATGGCTGAACGGTGGGGACTCTATCAGGGTTCGAATCCCGTGCGGTGGGTCAAATTCCTGCCGGAAAACAACCTGCAGTTCCAGACGATCAGCGAGGAGGACGAGCGACGTTTGCTCGAATCCTCTCCTCCCTATCTAAGGGAACTGATCGTATTCGCGATTAATACGGGCCTCAGATGCGGCGACCTACTCGATCTGAAATGGGAGGAGGTGGATATCGACGAAAGAAGACTATCGCTCATCATGGGCAAAACTCGCCGCAGGCTGGAAGTTCCGCTGAACGACACGGCGGCCGCGATCCTCGCAGGAAAGCAGGCGGTGACACACGGCCCTTATGTTTTCTACAACCCGGTAACGGGTGGCAGGTTTCTCAACCTGAAGGCGGGCTTCAAGGCAATCCTGAAACGTGCTGGTTTAACCGGCATCACTTGGCACACGCTCCGGCATACGTTCGCTTCACGGCTGACGCGCTCCGGCGTTGACCTCGTGACAGTGAAGGAACTCCTGGGGCATTCAACGATCAACACGACCATGCGGTACGCACATTCGAATCACGATACGAAGGCGCGTGCAGTGGCGAAGTTGCCGAGTAGTGACAAAGTAGTGACACACGTGCCGAGAAGGGCAAAAACGCCGAAAGTGGCGTAGTGACACCCCTCGTAAGATGATGGAATCAGGTAAGATAGAAGACGGAGGAATGGCAGAGCGGTTGAATGCGCCGGTCTTGAAAACCGTTAGAGTCGAAAGGCTCTCGGGGGTTCGAATCCCTCTTCCTCCGCCAGCGTCTGCCCGCCAGGCTGACCTTTGGCTGCGGCTGTCCAATCTACGCAAGGCTCCAAGTCCGGCATCCTGATCCCACTATCGCTCCGTTCGAGTTTAATGGCTCTCTCTCAGCAAACTCGGCGTCCGGGAGAGACTCGCCGCCGAGGAACTCGTTGAGCAGTGGACTGTCCAATTCCTGGCAACCGGAGGCCGGACGCCTGATCCGAATACCTTCAAGAGCGTCGAACAGGCCATCCACGATTACCTCGCTGAGAAGCGCGGCAGACTCGACGCGAGCAAAGAAAGCACGAACCTGACGATTCAGAAGATCGGCGGGATTCTGAAGCCGCTCACGCCGTTTCTGAAAGATCGCGGCATCGTGTATCTGAAGGATGTGAAGACCGAGCACTTGTCGGCCTTTCAGGAAACATGGCTGGGCCGATTGCGTAAGAATCGCGAAACTGACGAACTGGTGCGCCAGCAAAAGAGCCAGCTCGGCAAGCAGAAGAACCAGGAGTTCCTGAAAATGTTTTTCCGGCGGACGCGCGAACTCCGGTGGATTCCCGAGAACCCTGCAGAGCTCCTGCTTTCGGTCAGGACGCCGAAGATCGAAGTGAAGAAGAAGACGGCGGAGGAGAAGCAAAGCATCCTTGACGCGATCCCTCGCGCCTTACCGAATATCGCGGAGTCCGTGAGGGCATTTGTGCTGATTCAGAGGTACAGCGGACTGCGCCTGGTCGATGTCGTGACGCTGCGAACCGACGCCGTGCGCGAAGATGGCCTGATGATCATGAGCCAGGAGAAGAACGAGCAGCCCGTATTCGTGCCTCTCCCGCCTGTCGTGATCGATCTGATCGGCAGGCTTCAGCCAAAGAGCCCCCAGTATTTTTTCTGGACGGGCACTTCGACGATCAAAACCGCTGTCAATGATTGGTCGGAAAAGATGCGGCAGCTTTACGTAGAGGCCGGCATCGAAGGAAAGCGCACTCACGAATGGCGCGATACGCTTGCCATCGAGGTGCTTGAAGGCGGCGGATCGCTCGAAGACGTTCAGTTGCTGCTCGGGCACAAGTCGCGCAAGACTACCGAGAAATATTACGTCGCCCTGACGAAGAAGAGAATGGAAAAGGCGATTGATGCCCGACGCCGGACGTGGGACGCAGATGTCATCAGCGTTCCTGCGCCCCGGAGTCAAAAGGCGGATAATGTTTGAAGGGTTCACCGATGTCTCTTGAACAGGCCATCCTCGAAATCGTTCACGAATTGCCGCCCGATAAGCAGCGCGCGGTTTTCGACTACGTTTCGCGCCTTCAAACCGAAGGTACGAAGAAACCGCCGTTCGAAAGCATCGAAGGCCTGTGGGCCGACTTGGGTATCTCATTATCCGCTGAGGAGATCGACCAGACTCAGCGTGAGATGTGGCGCGGCTTTCCCAGAGAAGACGTTTGATGCCGGGTGTCGTTGTCGATACCCATGTCATCGTCTGGTATCTGTCCAAGGATTCCCGGCTGTCGTCGGCGGCGAATGACACGTTAACGGCGGCGATCAATAACGGAGAGATGGTCTATATACCGTCGATCTGCCTGGTCGAACTGACTTACCTTGTTGAGAAAGGGCGTTTGCCGGCTGCGGCGCGGCAGCGCCTCATTGAATCGTTAGACGATCCCGCAAGGCCTTGCGTGCTGGTACCTCTGGACCGGCTTGTAGCAGAAACGCTGGAGTTTGTCCAACGAACCGAGGTGCCGGATTTGCCGGACAGGATTGTTGCCGCCACCGCGCTGGCGCTCCAGGTTCCGTTGATCAGCAGGGACCGAAAAATCCGTGCGTCGCAGGTACAGACAATCTGGTAGCAACACCTCACTTCTGACCAGCGAGTGCAATCCGCCGGTGAATTATCTCCGTGGACTCTGGCTCGCGGCCCGTCATCTTCTGCCATTCCCTCGCGAACACACTCAATGGAATCGTAAACGTTCGGTAGGGCCGTTTATACCGCTTGGGCTGGTACGAAACGCAAATGCCTTCCACTTGACTGAAGTATCTGCGCGCTTTCCAGTAGGACCACCGTAAAACGGCCGCCGCTTCGTTGACCGTCATGCTCGGTTCGACGCCGAGATCGAAAAGAACCCTGTTCAGCACTTCGCCGGTTCGAGGCGCTGTGGGACCTTGCACGTCAAATGGCGTAGCTGCGATCGCCTGGCCTGCCATGGGTTTCACCAACGCGGGTTGTCATACCGTTGCTTCCTCACGCGAACGGTGTCTGTTCCAGTTGTTCGAACAGGTCCCGTTGCACCATGCACAGGCGCTGCTTTTCCACGATGTAGAAGGCGGTGGTCGTCCTGATCGCTTCTTCGAAGGTCAGTTTCAACTCGCGCATCCGGCGAATATTTGCGGCGAACGTGTCTGACGGTCTTTCGGGGATGCCGACCGAGGCCAGGACCTTCTCGCGGTTGTCGAGATATACCTGCATCTGATCGAACTTTTTGCCATCACGTGCGACAGCGCCGAAATATTCGTTGATCCAGACGACGACGCTCTTCTCCGCGGCGGTTTCCGCGAGCGTCTTGAACCCGAGAAGCGTGTCGTTCAACATTTCTCCGCCGCTGATCGGAATATGCACATAGACGCGCCGCCCCGCTTCGCGCAGGACCGCCGGAATGTTCGATTCGACAATGTAGGTCCAGAAGGGCAGGAACGCAGTCGCGCCGTTATCCACGACAAACACCGCCTCCTCGTTCAGGAACCGGTCAACGAGCGCGTCGTAGCGAGCGCGCATGACGACGCCGTCCTGGTTGACCAGATCGAGCTTCTCCACCGGGAGCGCCTTGTATTGAGCGAGCGACCGATTGACCGGATCACCGTCGATGCAACGCACCGGTTGACCTCGGTGTATCAGGAACTCGGCGAGCCAGCCAGCGACGACAGTCTTGCCGACGCCGCCTTTGCCCTGGAGAACCAGGTGAATGGTGGGAGTGATTGCGCAGCCGTTCGTCACGTCTGCTCCGTTTCCGTTCGAATTGCTTTTTGCCATATATGATCTTCCTTTCCGTCAAATCAGATTTCTGCCCTGTGGATCGCCATCGTTGTGGATTTTGCGAATATCCAGCCGGGGCTTCGATAAAACGCTCATCGCCTGCGCCAGCGGATCATCGGGCTTCGGTGTTTCGCGATTGGGGACGCGAACAGCGAGGGGGCCACTTGGCGGGGGGAATTGCAGGGTTGGTTCGGTGCGAGGGTGAACGAGTTGGGCGACCGAAGTTTCAGACCGCCGCATGGTTGCCGCCTCGCGGCGGCGAATGCGGCTGATGTAAGAAGTCAGGCTCGTGATGCCGAGCCTGAGACCGGCTTCCTCCTCCAGCCATTTGTGAACGGTCTTCATGCTTTGTCCCTTATCCAGGGCGGTCTCGATCTCCGGCCAGAGCGCCTTAATCTGACCAGCTTTGGTTGCGGGCTTTTCCGCACAGCGCAATGCGAGGCGAACACGCGCTCGGGCGATCCATTCCCGCGGGTTCTCTGGTTCGTGGATGCCTGACAAACTTGCCCCTTAATAGATAAAGGCCGAGCAGAGGAAATTTGGACCGCGCAACCGAAAATTCTGTTCCTGCATACCGCTCAAAAAACACCTCCTAAGTACTAATGGCCTGCCAGAGGTGGTTCGGGACGTGGGACCCCAAAATTCTGCTCACGAAAATGTGCCCTCTAATAACCAAGGGAATCGGGAAAGGCACTTCGGGACGCGGGAATGGAGTTTTTTTCGTTGGCACGCCCGGAACTCTACCCCTTCAATTACCAAGGGAGTGGGCGAGGGAAATCCGAACGTGCAAACTCGCAAAAGATCGAGGCCAGTGTTCCCGACCATACGGTTGCGGCGGATTGCGACGAATGGCGACAGATTCCTGCCGTTTTCGATCAGCGCGAGGGGTTGCGACAACCCACGACAATCCACGACAGCACAGACAAACCCGCCAGCGCCCACAGGCAGCGAAGACTGGGTAGTGGGGACATAAAGGAACCGTCCGACGCTGTCTTGTTTTTTCCCGCCAAGGGCGCGCGCGGTCAGCAGCTTACGCCGTAGCACAAAATCGAGCGCTTGTCGGACAAATGTTCGACGCACGAAGTTGCGTGAAGAACAATACTGGCCACTGCAAAAAACTTTACCTGCGGGCGTCCGGAAATGCGTTTCTCAGGCCCTTAGTACTTAGGGGGTAATTTTTATGCAGAATCGATCGGGAGCTACCAGGAGCGCGAAATTCGCGGTCCGCCTGAGCCGTGAAGATCACCATCGGGTTGAAGAAGCGGCAAAGACCCGAGGGTATGCAAGCCCCAGCGCGTTTGTCCGCGCGGCGATCCAGAACGAGTTGAACGGACGGCGGGAACAGACCGGAACCGAAGAGCGAATAGCGGGAGGGTTTGATCGCGTTTCGAAGGACATCTCCCGAGTAGGCCGGAGTCAGCAGGCTCTCTTCGCGCTGGTGGACACCTTCGCCAAGACGATGCTGACCTGTGTGCCGGAACCGCCGTCCGATGCCAGGCCACAGGCCATCGCCCGCGGGAGAGACCGATACGACCAACTCATCAAGAATGCCGGTCGCTCGATGTCCGGCGATGCACGCTCCGCTATGCAGGACCTGGTGGACCATGGCGCGAACTGACGACGAACGGGAAATCCGGCTGCGGCCACCGAAACCTCGCGTACGGCGGAATGAGGGCGCGGCATGGTCCAGCGGATTCCGTCTCCTGATGCACTATGCCCGGACGAGCCGAAATGCTGGCAACCGCGCCGCCGCTGGCGGGAAAACGCGAAGCACACCGGCGTACCACCAGCGCTGCGCCGTTCGTGTGACATACCTGAACAACCGGACGCGCGGCCAATGGAAGGCACACGGGCGTTACCTGGCGCGCGAGAGCGCCACTTTCGATAACGACGCGAAGGCGGTGGGTTTCAGTCGGGAGAGCAACGAGATCGACATTGCCGCGCGGCTCGAAAGCTGGCAGGCCGCGGGCGATGAACGGTTCTGGAAACTGATCGTGTCGCCGGAATTTGGTGATCGGGTCGATCTCTGCCGCCTGACGCGCAGTCTGATCGAGCGCATGGAGGACGATCTGGTGACGGGCCTCGAATGGACGGCAGTTGCCCACCACAATACAGAACACCCGCATGTTCACGTCGTTGTCCGGGGGCGCAGAGACGACCGTGACCCATTGCGCTTACGCCGGCAATATGTCCAGAGCGGGATTCGGGAAATCGCCGGGGACCTGTGCACCCGCCAGCTCGGGTACCGGACGGAACTCGACGCGGCGGAGGCGGAACGCCGCGAAATCACTGAGGCGCGGTTCACCTCGCTTGATCGCAGGCTCCTTAAGGACGCGCCGGGAATCGGCTCGGACGCGGAACCGCAATACTTCGCTGTCACGCGGAATCCGCTGCAGACAGGTTTGACCGAAACGGCCCAACTTCACACCAAGCATGAAGCCGCACGCCTTGCAGTGCTCGGCCGAATGGGCGTGGCAGAATCGACGGGATCGAACACCTGGCGAGTGCGCCGGGATTTCGACCAGGTTCTCCGGGCTATGCAGCGAACCACCGACAGGCAAAGGACGCTCGCGGCGCACGGAGTCGTCATGTCCGATGAGCGCCTGCCCATTGAATTGCTCAATCCGGCGCAGATGACATCGGTCGAGGGCCGGGTGCTGGTTCACGGGCAGGATGAACAAACCGGACGCAATCACCTGATGCTCGAAGGAACGGATGCGAAGGTCCATTACATCCACTACACGCCGGAGATGGAAGAAGCCCGCAGCCGGGGCGAACTCCGGACCAACTCCTTCGTACGTTTGAGAAAGCTGCCCGTAGATCGGGCCCTGATGCTGGATGTCATCGATATGGGAGATGCCGAGATGTTGTTGAACAATTCCCGCCATCTCGGTGAGGCCGCGCGCCAGCTTGTCAAGCGAGGCATCATGCCGACCGAGGACGGCTGGGGCGGTTGGCTGGGGCGATACCAATCTGCTCTTTGCAAGACGACTCGGGAGATCGACGAGCGCAACGAGCGCGACTGGGTTCGCAAACAGGAGCGGCGCCGGGATCGTTCGCGCGGACGATGAGCATACAACACGGGCAAAGATGGCAACGATGCCGATGAAAGCGTCAATTGCCCCCGCCCGTGCTTCCTCCGGCGCGAAGCGCCTTAGGGCCTAAGGATTTTCAACACCAGCACATCGCTCGGACGATTGATGCTGAACATCATCTTGCTCTCGTTTGCGCAGTTCGAAAGGGGCTGCGCAGAGCAGCAGCTGGCCGCATTTCGAAAACGTACGAGCCATTCCTTAACGACTTGCCCATTATCTGGTACTGTCTCTACGGGACGGCAGCCTGGCGGGAGCCGCCCGGATAATTGGCAGAACAGTCCCCGAGGCAAAGAGCGCGAAACACAATCGACTCCGTGTCCGCCAAACCCGATTAGTGCGCCCAGAACGAATCCACCCGACAAGATCGCCGAGCGCCAATGTGGACCCCAACTCGACCAAGCCAGCGCGGACGGCGGATTATGAGAGACGCCGGGGGGACCCTTTCAGTTATTTATCTGTGTCCACGGGGGGCCTCATGGCCGCGTGCGTCATGCATTGCCTGGCCGTGAAACTCTGCACGACGTTCGGCTGGACGTTCGCCGCGTGCGGGGAAATTCCCATGGTAGCCCTTGCGATAGTCGAGATGATGATCGACGTGTCCGTAGAAATGATCCTGTCCGTGGAACCAAGGGCCCGCCCCGATGAATATCCCCCCTGAGAACCACTCCGTGCCAAAGTAGCCATCCGGAGCGCAGTTGTACGGAGGTGCCTCGTAGTAGCCGTAAGGGCAAACAGGCGGTTCTCCGATGCTGACCGCAATCTGCGCGGCCGCGTTATGGGCCGTAGCCAGCAAAAGGCCCGCAGTAATGGCCATAAGACCAAGTTGTGTTTTCATAGATTTCTCTTTAACCGTTAGGACTGCGTGCATTGCGACTATATTTCACACGCGCGTTTTCTATCTTGCACTTGGCACTCCAAACCCCATTCTCAAACTCCGATAACGGGCACGCGCCACATAAGCGGCAAACCCTCACTTCAGATGTGCGTCCGCGTGGTTCAGGACGTCCTCGCCGGAAACATCCACATTCCGACGGCAGCTTCACCTGAAGCGGAGTCTAAGGCACGCACTTCCGGCTCGAGTCCAAAGAGAGCGTATCGACAACAGCGTGCTCAAGAACGCCGCGGCGCTCACACTGACAGGAAAGCTTGCGAACGTCGTGGCGGATAACCCTCACGAATGGATCTACCTCGCTCGATGAACGAGCAAGGTCGTGAATTGGGCGTTGGAACTTCACCGCCCAATGTGCTGCGGCGACGGAATACTCGATCGCCTGGGCTTTCGGTCATAGCCTTTTCGTGCAGAATCGCCAGATCGAGGCGAAGGCTTTGCTCATTCCTCCGTGGAACGTCACGGCCAAATATTCGCTGGGTTTCAGCGGTATTCGCCGTTGAGTTATGCCACCTGCTCAGTTCGTGGAGGTGGCTTTCTGGTGAAGGGTCTGGATCTCGTTGACGATTTGCAGCGTGTTTGGAACGCCTTGAGCTATCGTTTGGACCTGGGCGCGCTGACTTCCCGTATCGACGGTCCCGGTGAGGGTCACGACTCCGTTTTTCACGGAGTGATGTATGTCTTTCTTGTAGCCGCCTGAAATCAGGGCAGCGTCCAGGTTGTTGTCGATGCCTTTGTCAAGGTCGGCATTTACGGTCTTTGCCGTGCCCGAATCGTTCGCGGGCAGTACCGCCACCTGATTCGCGACAACCTGGCCGGCAGCGAGCGAATGAGCGATCTGGTCGGCGTTGGCTTTGTCGGCTTCAGTGGCAACATGACCGCCGAGCGTTACAACGCCCTTATCGCGATCCTGCGTTACAGAGACATCTTTGAGGCCCGCCTGCTCAATTGCCGTGCGGATATTGTCGGCTTCAGCCGGGGTCCTCGGCGCGGATGAGCATCCAGCGAATAGCCCGATGGCGAGTAGTGCAGGCGTTGCGGCGATTCTGAACATTTTCTAGTAACCTCAGGGGAAGGACAGGCACGTTGAGGGCCGCATGGGCCTATGCGGGCGGCGAACGCTTCAGCACTTGCGCAATCTTGGGAAAGTGCCGGGCGGCTCGTCAAATGGTCTGTTGGGAGCCCTTTCCCTTCCGGTGCCGTTTGCGGCACGAATTCCAGCCAGACTGTCCGCGGCCGCCCGGCTCCAACGGCTCAAAAGCCGATCCGCGTGGGCGGTGAAGTGCAGGCGGCGCTCCTGATTCACGGGGCAGCACCAACGACGGCGGGTCCCGTGGTTACCTTGCAACGGAGCCGGTCGTGGATAAAACGGGGAGTAAGTTCGGATTTTCGTGGACGGAAATCGTCGTGCCGTTCGGTCAGAAAGCGGCGGTTTAATGGGATGGCCAAACGATTGCAATCTGGCTGCTTTGAGGATATAGCCAGCATGTCGACAATCTTAAAGAGTGTGATTCCCGCAGCCGCCCTGATCGTGGGTTTGTTGTGGACCGGCGTGACCCCGTCGTATGCCAAGCCTGAGTACGCGACCAAAGAGGGGCAAACCTGTACCTATTGCCATGTGACGGCGGGCAAGCCCGATCTGAACGCCGGTGGTAAGTACTACGCCGCGCACGATCATTCGCTCAAAGGCTACACCCCCGCCCCTGAATAAGGGAAATGAAACGAATCGCTTCGGCGATCCGGCGAACAGGCCGCGCGGCAATCCGGTTGCTTGACTCGATTCTGTGGCGCCTCAATATACTCGTGGGACTTTTCCCCGGGGGCTCTAACCCTTCAGCGGTTCGTGGTACGCGTCGGTTCGCCAATTTGTGCTCGATGCAGGCCGTACGCGCTCACTTCAAAATCCGCCTGGAATGCTCCTCCGCAAGCCTGAGGGCTTTAACGCTTCGCTCAAACCTTTTCAGTCTGCCGCGCGCGTTTGATCATGCGAGTATCGCTTCACGTCTGGCAAACAGTGTTTAGATGACGGGCAAATAGCCAAACACGATGGCAACCTGATGTGGTCCCTACAGACCCGATCAAAGCAGGGTCTCTTCCCTCCGGCGCTTTGCGTTGCACGCCTTCATCTGTACTACGAACCCCTCGGAATCCCTCTCTGGCTCCGCGCACCTTCAGCCTTCCGGCCCTTATATGCCCGGTCTTTGCCCGACTCGGCCGCCAGGTAGGTCTCTCCTGTTCCCCGGCCTTTCTTTGAAACCATGCCGCCACCCGATACCACGGAGAGGTCCAACAAGCGGTGTATTGGCTATTCGGGTGCTGACCTTCTACGCGAGGGATATACAAGGAGAACTGAAATGTTCGGATACGGGATCGTTGGAACGATAATTATCATTGCGGTCATTGTCTTTATCGTGAAGAGAATTTGACTGTTTATTTTGGAGCGCCACAAGCCATATGCTGACGTTCGCCAGGACGGTTTCGAGTGAAGCAGTCCTGGCCCTGGCGACTTGTAGTTCACGCTGACGCAGCAGCTGCGCGTTCGGCATGAACCGGTGGGGTTTCGCGGAAGCCTGACCTCGACACCTATTCCATCCCGAGATCCAGGCGTTCCCTGGACAGTTTCATATAGCCCATGAGCGGCGACATTTGTCGTGCGTGTTGTCCGGTCAAGACCGCTCACGCATTTTCGGAACGGATTCACCGGTAAGTTTGGATCTGCTCGGGCTGCACTGATCCACCGATGTTTCTTTCGGCGCACTCCATCGCTCGGCAGCGTTTATTTGGTGGTCTAAATTAACTACCGGCGGGTTGAAGTGCGCGAGCGCAGTTCTTTCACGGCATGAAGCCAATCCTCGTCCGGCGATCCCTCGGGACAACCGCGCGCCTGCCAAAGTTCATGAGCGAGAGCGGCGATTTCATCATGACCGAATGTCGAAACCGCTTGAGAGTGCAAGTAAGCATCTTGGGAGTGCTCCAGAGCTTGCCGTGAATGTTCGTGTCCGCTCTGGTGTTCCTGGTGTCCGTGCAGTTCGGCAACACGATGGGCATGCGCCGCGACGTCGTGTAACTCGGCTGCTCGCTGGTGGTTCTCGTAATGCGATCCATTGTTATAACGCGTAGACACGTCAAATCTCCTCTATCCGCTCGGACTCGTTGTGGGCATCCTTTGCCAATGTGTAAGCGCGATCCGAATACTCAAGTGCCCGATTCGAATGCCAGACTGCGTTTGCAAGATCCCCATTTTCGCTATGTTCCGCGGCAGTCCGATGTGCCTGCGCCGCCAGTTCGTGATGCTGGGCGGCTTGCCTGTGCGTTTCGTGCATGTTCTCTCCTGTGGAAGCATACCTCCGTATGCACGGGAGAGACCAATCCCTTCGATAACCTTCGGCGCCTCCAATGCGGCCGCATTTATCGCGCAAGATTACTTTTTCAGGCAAACGTCCGCACGTTTATCGAAGCGACGTCGTGACTCCAGCGCGACTGGAAAAGGTCGATCCCACCGTAATTACAACCGGCTGGCTCCCAGTTATTCCGGACGGCACGATCGCGTTGACCTGGTATAGCCCGACTAACCCCTGAGTTAAGACGCTCGAAAGCACAGGCGCGTTCTGTCCACCTATCGTTACACTTACGGGCATAGCCGTCGTATTGACCTGGTTCGCAGTGGTTCCAGTTGCAAATGAGGGAGTAGTTGCGCCGAGCCCCGTGGCATAGATCACCACTTCTTCTCCAGCCGTCGCCGGCTTGACGGCGCTGACCAGTGTATTATCCGCGTGAAGGATCACACCATCGCCGGCGCCGCTCCCGTTTACGGTAAAAATTCCCGGGGAAGCCTGCGCCAGGCGGAGCGTTTGCATCGCGGTCTGTCCTGCCACTGCGACCGTAATGGTCACCGTTCCTGTGCCGGGACATTCAAGAGGAAGCTGCGCATTGATCTGTGCGGGATAAACGCTGAAGAGAGGAAAGGCGCGGCCACAGGCGGTCACCGTGACGTTCTCGGGAGCGAGTTGCGTCGGCAGCGGCACCACGGTGGCGCTGACGCCGGCGGACGCGGTGAAGCTATTTCCAAAGATAGACACGATTTGTCCCGGTGCCACCTGGTTATTCGGCGCAGGCACGAAAGAGGCGGCACTGACAACTCCCCCGGCAGTAATCGACAACGGCGTTGTCGTGACACTGCCGGAAACCTGAAAGCCGTTCACCCAGACCCACGCTCCGCCCGAGGCCGCATCGTTGGTTCCAGTGGCTACAATGCGAAGAATATGATCGCCGGGGGTCAAACCGCTGACGCTCCAGGTGGGCGTTTGCGCCTGCGCTGGATTCAGGTAGGTGTCGACTGTGTTCTGCAATAAGCCGTCGATGTAGACTTGCGCCAGACCCGACCACTGATCGCGATAGCCGATCCATGTAACCGCTGTACCGTTGAAACTGAAATTTACGCCCGCGCCGGGGCTGACGGTTGAGTTGATGCTGCCTCCGCCGAATTCCGCGCGAGTGGTCGTAAACCACTCTCCGTTATAATTGGCGGCCACGCTGGTTTGCGGCCCCAGACCCGCGCCAGTCACCTGCGTCGTACTCATGAGGGTCCCGTTGGTAATGTCGAACGCGTTCACCCAGACCCAAGAGCCCTGGGTTGTCGAGTCGCGCTGGTGGATCACTTCGATGGTCAGCCGGTGCAACCCGGCGGTCAGTCCCTGGGCCGTGAATAACGGTTGCCGGTAGTATGTGGCACTCGCGGCATTGGATGTGTCCACCACAGTCTGTACACCATCGATCGTCACATAACACAAGCCGGAGTATCCGTCGGACACGCCGATCCAGGTGATGCCGGTGCCAGTGAACACAACAATGGCCTGCGACCCTTTCAGGTTCGTCAAGGTCGCGGACCCACCGGCATCCAGGGAGTTGGTATTGCCGTACCATGTTCCGGTATAAGCAATTCTGGGGTCGTTGTACTCAAAGCGCGTGACCGCCTGAGCGAGAAGGGCAACAGGCCAGATTGCGGCCACGCAGGCGAAAAAAATCCGGTTCAGCATAAATGGCTCCAATAGTTGCTCGGCGTTCCGGGGAACAGAGACTAATCAAAATATCGTCTCCGCAACACGACTCATTCGCCCGATGCGCGCAGCGGCAATCCTTTGGTAACGTAAGCCGGCTCCGCCGAGGACCCTGTGAATTTGGAGTCTCTCTCCGGGCTGACAAGTCCCACTATCAGCGCGCGCAACTGAGAATTGATGAACGGCTTGGCCAAAAAATGCCATCCTTCATTGAGCACGAGCATTCCTTCGGTGAACCCGGACATCAGCAACACTTTGAGTTGCGGCCGCTCGCGAGTCATCTTAGTGGCCAGGTCTACGCCGGACATCCCCTCCATCTGAAAGTCCGACAACAGAAGGTGTATTTCGTTCTTGTAATCCTTCGATTGCTGAAAGGCTTCCTTTCCACTGCCGGCGCGGAGAACCTTGTAGTTGCTGTCAACCAGCAGCGCACAGACGGAATTCAGGATGTTAGTGTCGTCGTCAACCACAAGAATCGTCTTTTGATCGTCTTCAGGTATGGGTACTTTTTGCATTGGGACAACTTTCGATTCACTTACTCACATGCACGTCGCGAACCATTCGCCCTGCCGGATGTGAAGCCGCAGGTGTCACGCAATGCGCGTCTCCACTCCCGCAGAGGGAATTCGGATCAGATTTCGCTGGATGGCATACTTGATTACCTCAATGCGATCATGCAGATCCAGCTTGCGCATCATGTTGGTCTTATGGTTGTCGACAGTCTTTACGCTAAGGATGAGGCGCGTGGCGATTTCCTTCAAAGTGAGACCGTCAGCCAGCAATTTAAGCACTTCACGCTCGCGGCCGCTCAAGCGTTCATAGTCGGTGGCAGTGCTCTTTGCGCCCCGGACATGTTGGCTCACCACTTTCTTCAGGGCCCGTGAGCTCAGGTACTGGCCGCCGTGTTTCACCACGTCGATAGCGCGGATCAAATCCGCTCGCGGAGCGTCTTTGAGAACATAACCGGAGGCGCCGGCTGTGAGGCAGCGAGTAATAACCTCTTCTTCTTCGTACATAGTGAGTATGAGAACCCTGGTTTTCGGATTTGCCTGTAGTATTCGGGCGGTAGCTTCAAAACCGCTCAGGTTTGGCATCGATATGTCCATCAACACAACGTCCGGATTCAGTTGCTGTGCCCTGTCCACCGCCTGTCGGCCATCTTCCGCCTCGCCGACTATCTCAATCGAAGGCTCATCGCGAAGAATGGCTTTGATCCCTTCGCGGAACAGCGTGTGATCGTCGCAGAGCAGTATCGCGGTTTTGTTCCTCATCCCGCTTCCGATTTCTGCAAAGGCAAATCGCACCGAATCGTGGTGCCGCTGCGTTCCGCACCGGGCTGGGCCGGCTGCGATCTGAATTGGATCTTTCCGCCGAGCAGCTCAATCCGATCCCGCATCGCTCTCAAACCGTAGGACTGCGCAACGGTCCGCAGCTTGGTTTCCACGTTGAATCCCTTTCCGTCGTCCTCAATCTTCATCACGACGCAAGTCCGCGAAATAGCCAGGCTGATCTTCACATGACAGGCGTCCGCGTGCGCGGCGACATTCGCCAGCGCCCCCTGGATGACCTTATACAGCGCCGATTCGTAGCGGGCCGGCAACGGCATGCGAAGGCGCCGGGTTTCGAATTGCACCTTGAGCCCGGTTCGCTCGCCAAACTTACGCGCATGCACGCGAATCGCTGGAAGGAAGCCCTGTTCACTCCACACCGCAGGCCCCAGATCGAAAACCAGATTCCTCACGCCTCCCAGAACATGTTTAATGAGAGAGACGGATTCCTTCAGCTTGCCGCGCACCTGAGCCAGGTCGTTCTTCTTCAAATCCATTGCAATGATCTCGGTGTACAGCTTCAGAACGATCAAGTCATGCCCGATTTCGTCGTGGAGATCGCGAGCCAGGCGGCGCCTCTCCTGTTCATAGGCGTCTCCGAGTTTGACCGAAGACTCCTGATAGCTGCGTTCCGCGGCGGCAACGCGATCGCCCAATGCCTGCAGGTCCAGGGCAGACTGCCGGGCGTAGCCGGAGAGGAGAAAATACTGATACAGCCGCACCCAGGAAAGCAAGGCCCGGAGCCATCCGACCACCCGGGGATCGTCCGACACGAGGTGCGGAAGGCAGCTTTCGACATAGAGCAGAATCGCGACTCCCACGCATTCCGCGGGCACGCCTCGCCGCGCGAGTTCCTGGCCCTGTTCTTCGCAATCCGTGCGCCATGAGCCGGCGTGGACGCCGCAGAAATCTTTCATTCGTTGCGCCATGTCGAGCCTGGAAAGACAGGACGCCTGTTGATTGCAGGGCGCATAGCGTTCCAGCATCTTGTGCCAGCACGCCTGTATTTTCGATAATCGAGGCTCCAGGTGCGAGCAGACCTGCATCAACGGCCCGGTAATTTCCGCAACCGCATGTTCCGCGATGTTATTGTGCATCGCTCTCGGCCGCCGGATGGGCCGTCGTCAGCCGATTCAGCGTCTCGCCCAGTTCCCGCCGGACTCTTAGCAATACGTCGGGCCGGGATTCCCAACTCCAGGCATTCCGCACGATCCGGCCGGCAAATCTGTCGGCGGCATCCTGCCCTTTGAGTTTGGCCAGTAGTGCGAGGTATTCGTAGTCTTCCATTCCTTTGCGAATCAGCTTCAGCCGTATGCTCTCGATGGGAATATCGGTATGGCCGCCGATCCGGGATGGGAGGCCGGGATAGAAGAGAGTTCCATCGCCATTGCCGCCGAAAAGACGGATGTCCGTCCAGGGGTCTTTCTGTCCGTACGCCTCGTTCATGCTGTAGTAAAGCTCGCCCTGCATCCCATACTTCCAGGCCACCCACTGCATGACCCGGTTCGCCGGGGCCGATACGTCGACCATGTACGAAGGCCAGCCGTTGAAATACTCGCCGCCGGGGATGTTACACCCATGGCTGGCGCACGATTGATAAAACCAGACACTCTTGCCTTTTTCGATCTGGCGCCGATAAGCGTCAAGAGGCGGAGTCTCGGCGCAAAAATCGTCATAGCCCGCCTTTTTCTCCAGGCAATTGATCAGCGGCACCCACATCTGCACCACCGGCTCAAGCTCTGTCGTGAACGGCACGGTCACAAGATTCCTGATTCCGGAGCCGGCGGCAAGGGACGCCAGCCCCTTTTTTTCAACTTGCGGAAAATCGGCGGGCTTAGGCTCGTCCCAAAGATAAAGAAAAAGGCGGTCCGCCCATCCCTTCTTCCGAAAGTGATCGACCCACGCGACAAGATACCGGGATCGTTGTTCTTCGGTATCGAATGCGGTGGGAGTGCGGAGTTCCACGCTGGTCGCGCGCGCGCCGTGAAGCGGGCCTTCGCCGAGGATGGAGCCGTTCAGAAACGGCCCGACTTCCGCGTCGTACGGGCCCCAGTCGAGGTGCATTTGGCCGCCCGCGTATTGGTACTTTGGGGGGACCATGCTCCCGCCGTGAATGCTGATGCGGTGAAGGAGCGCGGCCTTGGCATAGAGTCGCGTCAGGCTGTAGAGATCTTCGTCGCTGGTGTAGCGGCCGAGATGCTGTTTGAGAACCGTGGTTCCGTTCAGACCGAACGACGATCTCAGCGTGGAAGTGGAAGGAAGCGTGAACGCCCAGACGGTCAGATGAACCGGAACGACCGCCTCGACCGTTTCGCCGCGGGAAATATCGACAGAGCCGTCATACTGCCCAGGCTGAGCAGTCTCCGGAACATAGACTTCGATCCACAGAGGCTGATTCCGGCCGCGGCGCACCACGAAAGGGAATGCATTGCGTTTCTCGTTCGCGTAGCGGTCGACCCTGGGGATAAGAGCGTCGGGCCACAGTCCTGTGGCGTCGCCGAGCCCCGTCGTGCCCAGCCCCGTGGCGCCGAGCCCCGTGGCGCCGAGCATGGAGGGCCGGGTAACATTCAGGAATTGCTCGAAATAGGCGGTTACGTCGTTGCGCGGGATTTCAGCTCCCTGACTCGTCCGCAAATCCGAAATCCGGATATCGAGATCCCCGACATCTTTGCCATCATTGTCATCGGCATGAAGCACGATCTGGAACGGTTCAAACTCGTTGCGTCCGGCACACAAAGTGGCGACCTTGGCTGCAGAGTTCGGGACCGGATCCAGCGGCCTGATCTTCGTCAACGAATCGGCAATCCACCACCGGAATGACGAAGGCTGTATCGCCGCCGGTATCGACCCGGCCTGTATCGCGAAGATGGCCAGGACCACCAGTGTCCGCATGATCAGGCTGCCTGCACTGCGGCCGCGCGCAAATCGCGTGGTTCCGCGCGACCGGCCAGCCGCATGATCAGTTCGCTCAGAACTTCTACTTTGCGATCCCACGACTCGGCATCCATTTGCCGCGAAACAGCCAAATCGGGACCGCGTATGCCACTATCGATTAACGCGTCGCACCGGGCCAGAAACTCCGCCGGCGTGGTTGCCGCGTGGACCAACTCGCCCAGCTTTTGAACCTCAGGCAGGGGTGTCGCTACAACGGGGAGGCCCGCCGCGAGATACTCCCGCACTTTAAGCGGATTCGCGGCCAGCGTGAGATCGTTCACCACGAACGGCAGGATGGCGATATCAAACTTTCTGCAGTATCCGGGAAGAGATTGGTAAGGACGCCTTCCGGGGAAGTGTACATTGGGCAGCCTGCGCACCGCCGATATGTCAGTCTTAACTTCTCCGATCATCAGAAACGACCATTCCGGCCGGGCGGTGGCCATGTGCCGGATCACCTCGATATCCACCCAATCTTCGATGAGGCCGTAAAAACCGATGACCGGACCTGGCAGCGTTGCAGCATCTTCCGGCACAGGCGTTTCCGCGAAACACGCGGTGCGGAAGTGATCGACATCGACGCCATGCGTGATCAGAATGGTGTTGGCGTTGCCGGTACGTTTAGTCTCATAAAGACGGCTTGCGGAAACGACGACGAGGTCGGCTTTTTCCATGAGCCTGCGCTCCATATCCAGAATCGCGGTCCGGTCTGCGCCCGTGAACTGAGAGTATTCGTCGACGCAGTAATAGATAACGGGATATTCTCCCAGCGATCCCACCACGTCGACGGAGTTTGGCACAAAAGTCAACGTCATGAGTTGCCTGAAGCCGAGCTTCCGGCATGCGCGGCGGAGGCTCCAGACGAGCAGCCGGCGGTTGATCCATCGCGCCGCGCGGTTACCGTGAAATGGAATCACCAGCGGGCAGAATCGGAAGATGTTATTCGCCACGGGCCTGCATCCGCGGCAGAACTGCCACAGCTTCTTCACCACACGACGCAGATCGTGCGCCGAAACGGTCGGGTTCCGGTTGCCCATCGAGTTCACCCACAGAACCCGATTCCTGCCGGCGAGACGCAGGGCGATTTGATGCTTGCTCAGAGGATCTCCGCCCCAATCGTTGGAGAAAAGGACGATGTCTTTGCCTTCGATCATGCCACGCGCCTCCTCTGTGCGCTGTCGTCAATGAAATGGGAATGCCAGAACTCAAACACGAGCAGTGTCCAAATCTCCTGGGACCGGTCAATCCGACCTTGTTCGTGCTCTTCGACGACCCGTTTTACCTCGGCGCGATCGAGCCAGGAGTTACAAGCCGAACCGGCGCCCAGCAGATGGTCCCTCATAAACTCCCGCAGCGGCCCCCGCAGCCAGGACGCGATGGGAACGGAGAAGCCGTTTTTCGGACGGTTCAGAATCGCCTCCGGAAGGACGCCCCGCATGGCTTTGCGCAAGAGCGACTTTCCGGCATTTCCGTTGAGCTTGCTTTTGTCGGGTAGAGCAGCCGCGAATTCCACCAGCTTGTGATCGAGGAAAGGAACCCGCAGTTCCAGGCCATGGGCCATGGTCATCTTGTCGGCTTTGAGCAGGAGATCGTCGGGCAGCCATACCTTGGTATCCACGTAGAGCATCCGGTTCAGAGGCGATGCTTTCTCAACCGCTTTGAGGTGCCCGCGGAAGATCTCGCTCAACTGCCGGTCGGATCGTTTCATCCTGTCCTCACCGATCAGCCTCCGCCGGGTCTCAGCGCCGAATCCGCGGCAAACACCTCTATAGCCGTCCTCCAGCGTTTGCCCGGCCATACGCATATAGCGGCGAAGCGGCCCGGCAGGCGTGAACTGCGCGAACTGGCTGGCCAATCGTCCCAGCGCGGGAACGTTCCGGTTCATCCGGTCGAGCGCCAGCATCTTTGGATAGATTCCATAGCCGGCCAGAAGCTCGTCGGCGCCTTCGCCGGAGAGGACCACGGTGATGTGCTCCCGGGCAAGCTTCGAAACGAAGTAAAGAGGGATGCAACTGGGGTCGGCCAACGGTTCATCGAGGTGCCACACGAGGTCGGGTATGCAGTCCGCAAAATCCTTCGCGCTCACGCGGAGCTCATAATGGTCGGCGCCGAAAGCTTGGGCCGCCATCCGCGCATACTTGAGTTCGCAGACTTCCTCCTCCTCCGAACTGGAAGTCTGATAGCCCCCGCTTGAATAACCCACGCCGAAGGTCTTTACCGTTTGGCCGGCGGCCACCTTGGACATCCTGGCCAGGATGGCGCTCGAATCGAGGCCGCCGCTCAGGAACAGGCCCAGCGGTACTTCGGAGATCAACCGCAAACGCACGCTTTCCTCGAGCAGCTCTTCGAAGCCGGCGGCGATCTGCCGTGGCGACGCGGAGGTTCGGGCGCTGTAGTCGATATCCCAATATTGCCGAATGTGAACGCCGGCGGCGCCCTGATGCAAATCGACTACAAGGGTGTGGCCGGGTTGCAGCCGGAAGATGTCTTTGAACATAGTCCGCGGACCCGGTACGTACCGCTGCGACAGGAATTGATCGAACGCCTCCGGATCCACGTCACGTGGAACTCCCGCGATTTCGAGCAGCGCCTTGATCTCGGAAGCGAAGGCCAGAAAGCGCGCGTTGCGGTAGTAATAAAGGGGCTTGATACCGAGCCGGTCCCGCGCCATAAAGAGGCGCTGCCTTCGGTGATCCCATATGGCGAACGCGAACATGCCCCGCAGATGCTGGACGCAGGCATCGCCATACTGTTCGTAGGCGTGAAGAATGGTTTCGGTATCGGATCTGGTGCTGAAGGTATGTCCGGCCGCGGAGAGTTCAGCCGCGAGCCCGCGATAGTTATAGATTTCGCCGTTGAAGACGATGGCCGCCGAGCCGTCCTCGTTGAAAATCGGCTGCCGGCCGCCACTCAGATCGATAATGCTGAGCCGGCGGAATCCCAGACCCACCCGGCCCGCGACAAAGAGTCCGTCATCGTCCGGACCGCGATGGACGAGAGTCCGCGTCATCCTCTCGACGATGGCCCGGTCTACCGGCTCGGAATGGTCAAAGTTTACGATGCCGCAAATGGCGCACATAGGGCGTCCTCCTCGAACGTTTTCCCGTCCAGCATGCGTCCTCGTATCGCCAGCGATTGTTGGAGCACGTTCCCCTCCATTCGCATCCAGAAGAACTCTCCCTGCATGCGAAAGCCTGCCACTTTCACTTCCGAGGGCCCGGTTGAGAAGACACCGATGTCTCTAAATGGGCCGTGATCGTAAATGCAGGCGATTGCGCTGCCGGCATCCACGTTCAAATGCCGGATCTCGGGGCGGCCGGAGGTCGGTATAAGAGTGGAACGCGGCACAAGAAATGTCATGGCCGAATTGGCCGCGGACCCAATGAGCGTGGCGCGCAGGGAACGGGCTGGCCGCCGGTTTCCATACCCTTGCGAGATCCATCCCGCGATTGGCGCAGACTGGCCGGCGATCAGTTCGGATGCAATCGCCCGGGATGCGTAGATACCCAGGAACAGCCCGGCCTGTTCTGCCCATACCTCCACGTCGGTTGCACGCGGGCGCAGCAGCACCGGGTCCACGCCGGCCGCGAGGTGATAGTGGAAATCGAAGGTGTGTTGCCCGCTGCTTTTCTCCCCCGATCCGTGGAAATCATCGACGACGATCCAGTATTCGCCCGGGATGTTCAGGAGGCGGCGGCGGTGAATCACTCCGTGCGGCAGCCGTGCGTAGCCGTCTTGTTCGGCTTCCAGATACTCTCGTGGAAAGGACGGGTCGCAAAGCATCCGGGTGGACAATCTCGTCTTCCAGCGAAACGTTCCGCCGGTTTCAGCCTGATCGCGGCCGTCGATGGCGACGGTGTTGTGCGCACGGGTGGAGCGAAAGTAGCTGCGCCATTCCGGAGCGCCATTGTACACGCAGGTTCCCGGGTCGACCAGCAGTTCCCGGCCGTGGCTGAAGAGGACCAGTGACAAGGCGTCGGCGTGCGAGTGGCCGCCCGTCAGCATGCCGAGCCCGCCCGTGTCGAACACAAGCTGGCTGTCAAGCGGTCCCCAGCCGGAACGTTGAATCGCGCAACCCGCGCTCTTAAAGACCGCCTGCGTCTCCGCGGGCGGCGCACTCTCCATGAGGCCAAAAGATTCCCATGCCCTCTTACCGAGGAGCCAGAACGTCTCTTCGCAAAAATCGCCCGCCCGATGTTTGAAATCGGTCCGCTGGAACAGCACTGCGCCCAGGCCCAGCGCATCGTTGAAAGAGCCATAATTTCTTTGCTGCAGGGCGAGAGCCCGGCCGCCGTCGTCGTCGCCGAGCAGAGGTATCGTTCCGATCGGCGTAGCGAGATGCATGACGAAATTCAGCATTCCGTCAACCTTCCGGCGCATACGCTCGGGAAACCGGAAATGATTTGGCTCCGCCAGCACGAGCGCCTGCAGATAAAAATCGAGGGCGTAACAGTGGTAGCAGGCCGCCAGATCTGCGTGCGCTCCGTCTTCCAGGATCTGCCGGTCCGCTTCCCGGACCAACAATGCCGCACCCTGCCGCATCCAGGCGGCGGAACGCTTCCTGTCGCGAAACACGACTCCGCCGATGAACAACGCGGCTGCTTCTCCGATCAGATGGGTGTTCGGACTGCTGAACTGGGACGTGTATCGATGAACGTGCTCCAGCTGTGCGAATAGAGAATCGCCGATTCGCTGCGCCGAAGCGTCGTCGAGGTGTGGGGAGGGAAGCAGCAGGAACAACGTCCACAGCCAGGAGATCGCGCGAATCCCGATCTCGAGGCTCGACTGCCAGTTGATTCCGAAACCGGGAGGATTCTGTTCGATCCAGCCGCGGAGTTGGGCTACGGCTTCGGCGGCATAGCGTTCGTCTTTGGTCCAATGGTAAGCCTTGGCCAGGCGAGGTAAATGCTGGTGACGGTTTAACTCATGAACAATCTTCGAATCCCGCTCGCCGGAATTCTTTTCCGGATTGTAAGCCGTCCAAAAGAGCTGTTCCCAGATGTGGCCCGTAACCGGGTCGCGGTGCCAATTGATTTCGGGGCCGAGGTCGACCGGATCGAAATGAAGCAGCCGTACTTCGTGCCGCAGAAGTCTTTCCGCCTCGTCAACGGCTCTGTCAATCCAGTGTGGAAAATTCCGCCGGATGAATCGAGGGGTCTCACGAGAGCCGCAATAAAAGCGCTGCGCCGGCGTTGCGGCCAGATATTGCTTGAACCCCGGTCCATCCGGCGCGCCCGGATTGTTCACGCTGAAGCCGATGCGCTCGAGTTGCGAATATCCTTTCTCCGTGACCCTGTGCGCGAGTTCACGGGGACTCATGGCAGTCAGACGCTTGAGCTTTTCAACGACACCGCTCATTTCAACCCGAGGCACGGATCTCCTCCAGCCCACGCGAGATCGACCTTGGAGAGCATGTCTTCGACGTCGCCGGGATGAAACAGAATTGCGCCGGGCGGGCGCGCGCCGACACGGCTGGCGACAACGGGGACCCCCATTGCGAGCGCTTCCCGAACGGAAATGGAATCGCCGTCTTCGAGCGTGGCGCGCACGAATACGTGACTGCGCCGCATCAACGCGAGGCAGGTGTCGTGATCGACGTCGCCGAGCAGCAGTACGTCGTTCTCAAGGCCGGCATCCCGAACGCGCGTCGAGGCCTGCGGTGATTGCTCACCGCTGCCCATAACCAGGCAACCGAGCGCCGGATGTTGCCTGCGCAGCCGGGCGATACCTTCGATGAGAAGATCGAATCCGTATTCCGGCCGGAAAAACAGCGTGGTCGAAAGTAGAGGCCGATGCCGCTCAATCCACGCAAAAATTCCTGGGTCGAGGGGGGAATCCGGATTCCCTATGGCTGGACACGCTGGGGTAACTTCCGTGCGCCCGATTGGGGCGCCCAGCGAAATCGCCGCATCGCGGAGCGCGGGACCAACGCAGATGATCCGCGAATAAAGCCGGCACACAAAACCCGCCAGCTTCCCGCGCCACGCCGGGCCTGTTAACACATAATCGGGCATCATGCCGGAGTGGAGCGTCAGCATGCTTCCCCCGTTCCAATACCCCGCGATCCCACCCAACAGAGCCAGCAGCCAGCTGTTGCGATTGTGCCCATTGGTATGGAGATGCACCGTCCAGCCCCGCGCGGCATAGGATGCCAGTTTCACGGCGAAACTCAAGCGGCGCGGGATCACGCTGGTGTCGAGTACCGCGCACCGTACGCCGGCCGCAATCAACTTACGATGGATTCCGGATACATGCACCGAAATCCCGCCGTGGGGAGGCGGATAAGGGCCGATCAGCAGGATTCTCATGCGGCATTCCCAATCAGCCGCTCATAGAAACGCTCGACTTCACCGAGCGAGCGCTCCATGGAGAACAACTCAGCCACCCGCCCCCTGCCGGCCTCTCCCAGGCGTGTTGCCAGCCGCGGGTCCTGAAGCAGCCTGCCTATAGCGCCTGCGAGTGCGGCGGAATCCCGTTCGGGCACCAGCAGACCTGAAACGTCGTGTTCGACAATCTCGGGATTACCCCCCACTCTCGCGGCGACCACGGGAACACCTGACGCCATCGATTCGAGAAGCGAATTCGAGAGCCCTTCGCTCAGCGAGGGGAGGACCGAAACAGCCGCCTCCGGGAGCAGGTCCGGAACGTCTTTTCGGAATCCGGTAAATATCAGACGCTCTGCCAGTCCGAGCGTGCCGGCGCGCGCTTCGAGTTCCTTGCGTGCGGCGCCGTCACCCACGATGAGAAAACGCACTTCCGGAAATCGCGGGGCGAGCAGCGCCGCCGCATCCAGAAAGTACTCCACCCCCTTCATCCGATTGAGGCGCGAAAACACAAAAACCAGGGGCGCCGATGGCGGCACTCCCAAATCCCGGCGCAGAGCGGTTCCCTTCTCTCTTTTCCCGAATCTCGACATCACGATGCCGTTTCGGATAACGACGATGTTGTCCGGCCGGTATCCTTGTTCGATTAACGTGTCGCGAATCGATTCGGCGTTTACCAAAACGCAGTCCGCGAGGCGGCACGCCCATTGCTGAATCCGTCTCTGTGCCGCTGTGAGGATGTCTCCGCGATCGCGTATGGAGGCGACGACGATGGAGGCGCCGGCGATCCGCGCGGCCGGAACCGCAAAGACATTGGGGTAGAAGCCATAGGTATGTGCGATCTGGATGCGATTTCGCCGGATATAAAGGGCCAGGCGAATTGCCTGCCACAAGGTCCGCGGACCATACAGACGGCCGATGTCAAACACGGGGCGCGGAATGGGGAGTGGTTCGATCTCCTCCAGCAGCTCTCCTTTGTTGCGCAGGCAGGCCAGGTGTAAATCGAAGCGCGAACGGTCGAATCCCAGGGCGAGGTTGACAACCTGCCGCTCCGTCCCACCGATCTGGAAGCTTGTCAGCACGTTTAAGAGCCGGATTCGATCTTTCAAGCCGCCGCGCATCCATGCTCCTGAACTTGCCCGTCGAGAAACGAGCTTGCCCACAGCTCGAACGAGATCAATGTCCATAGCTGGAGATCGAGATTTTGCCCGCGTTCGTGCCGGGCTAAGAGCGATTCAATGTAGGGTAAGTTGAAAAACCCGCGGCGGCGGCACCGCTCTCCCAATACGAGGTCGCGGACATAGGGGCCCAGTTTGCCGCGAAACCAGTAACCGAGGGGAACGGCAAAACCTTGTTTGGGCCGGTGAATGATCCGTTCCGGCAGAATTCCTTTCATCGCGCGCTTGAGCACGTACTTGGTAGTTCCGTGGCGCAGATTCATTTCGGGTGGGATGGTCAAGGCGAATTCGACGAGCTTGTGATCGAGCAGGGGCACACGCGTTTCGATGGAGTGGGCCATACTCATGCGGTCGACTTTGGTCAGAATGTCGAGTGGCAGGTAGTTCCCGATATCCAGCCCTTGAATGTTTGAAAGCCAGTGGCCGCCCGATTCCAGGCTGGCGGTCCTGGAACGCCACGGCTCCATTGGCGACAGCAGTTTCGCGAATTCCGGCTGAAACAGCTTCTGCATTTCGTCATGCCGGAACAGCGTACTGGCGTCGAGATAGCGCTCGGCCGCCGGCAGCGAATGATGACGCAGGAAGTTTCGGCCGCGCATTCCTTCGGGCATGGCCCGGCCGAGGCTTCCCAACAGGCTGCGCGCCGGCGCGGGAAGGAATCTTGCCTTTCGCTCCCGCTGCTCCACGATGTATTTCTCGTATCCGCCAAACAACTCGTCTCCGCCGTCTCCCGACAACACGACCTTCACGCTTTGAGCCGCCAGCTTCGAAACCATATAGGTCGGTATGGCGGAGCAATCGCCGAATGGCTCGTCGAGATGCCAGGCGAGGTTTTTCAACTGGTCGAGCGCGTCCGGACCCAGCGTCAGTTCGTGGTGGTCGGTGGCGAACTTCGCGGCTACCAGCGCGGCGTGACCGAGTTCGTTGTAGTCGGGCTCTTTGAATCCGATCGAAAATGTCTTCAGCGGCGTAGAGCTCAGCGCCGCGGCTGTGGCCACCACCGCGCTCGAATCGATTCCTCCGCTGAGAAATGCGCCGACAGGAACGTCGCTCACCATATGCAGCCGGACCGACTCGGCGAGCAACTCACGCACCCGGTCGACGAAATACAATTCTTTCCGGCCGTAGTCCGGCGTAAACCGCGGGCTCCAGTAGCGCTCGATGATCGGCGCCCTTCCAGGACCCGCCGTCAGAAAATGCCCCGGTTCGAGCTTGTGAACTCCTTCGATGATGGATTCGGCCGGGGGCGTGGTGAGGAATGTGAAAAGGTGAGAGACGGAGCTCCAGTTCAGCCTGCGTTCGACATCAGGCAACTGCAGAATGGACTTCAACTCGGAAGCAAACAGGAGCCTGCCGCCGGCTTCGGCGAAGAACATCGGCTTGATCCCGATCCGGTCGCGTGCCAGCAGTAACCGCTTTCGCCGGGTGTCCCAGAGCGCGAAGCCGAACATGCCCCGCAGATACTCCACGCAACGCTGCTCGTGCTCCTCGTACAGATGAACGATGACCTCGGTATCGGTGCCCGTGGCAAAGACGTGGCCCCGGCCCCGCAGCTGGCTCCGCAACTCCTGGAAGTTGTAGATCTCGCCGTTGAATACTACGCAAACCGAGCGGTCCTCATTCCATACAGGCTGGTGCCCGGAACCGAGATCTATGATGCTCAGGCGGCGCATTCCGAGGCCCGCTTCCGCTCCGCAGTAGAATCCATCGTCGTCGGGACCTCGATGAACGATCGCGGCGCACATGTCCCTCAGCTCCCGATCGAGAACGGGCTTTCCTTCCAGGCTGTCTTTACCCAATCGGACGATACCGGCGATTCCGCACATAGTTCGGGTACCTTATCCCTTTCTGTAAACCAGGACTCTGCCCACGCCCCCGCAGGTCCTCCGCATCCAATCCGCGATGGCCCGGCGTTCACCGGCGCTCAGCAGATCGAAATACCAAACCAGCAGCGCGTATACAGAGACAAAGGCCACGCATCCGGCGACCAGCAGCGGGAAAGCGGGAAGATGCAGCTGCGATTTAACGGCCAGAGCAACCGCGGCCGCCCCCGCGGACGCGCCCAGAAGACCGGCAAGATTACGCCACGGCAGCAACTCGCCCGCGCTGGTATCGAGCAACCGATTCATCCGCACCAAAGCGCCGGCTTTGAAAGCAAGTGTGGCGAGCAGGATCACAAGAACAGGGCCGATCAGGGAGAATTTCCAGAGCGACAACTGGATCAGGCCCGCGATAATCCCGAGACGCATCAAATTGAGCCACAGCAGAAGCCTGGTCTGGGCGAAGACACGCAGCACGCCATCAACCTGCAGAGTGGCGAACAGGATGGTCATCGACCACGCCATGAAGATGGGAATGCTCGCGACATACTTCGCGGTAAACAGAAGGACGATGATCTCCCGTGCCCCCACCACCATCAACGCGGCGAGCGGAAAGAAAAGCAGCGCAAGCTTACCCGTGGTTTGACGCCAGATCCCGAGCACCGCGCGCAAACGTCCCGCGGCGAGATTTTCCTGCATTTGCACCATCATGACGTCGCTGGTCGGCGAAGCCGCCACATCCACCAGAGGCACCGACAGGCAACCGACGGCAAAGATCGCGAAGGTGGCCGGGCTGGAAATCCAGGCGACCACGTACTGCGGCAAGCTGCCCTGGACGATCTCGACGACAATCGCCAGGGCGAAAGGCATCGCGTAAGCCAACTGGCTCCTGAGCAGGGTCTTGTCGAAACGGAAAGTATCGCGAAACTCCGTCCGGAAATAGAAGAGTGTTGTGGCGGCGCGGAGGAAGGCCACCAACACGAGCCCCTTAAAGAGCCCGTCCAGGTTTCGAAACAGCAGCACCGGCAGAATAGAGGCAGCCGCGCGCGCGAGGTCGAACGCCGCATAGGACGCGGAGGCCCACCCATACCTGCGGCGCGAAATCAGGACGATTTCGAGCGTGGCGGAAAGCATCATCAGGAAGAGATACAAACCGATCCAGAACATGTAGCGGAACAGCTCGGGGTTGTTCATCCAGTGGGCGATCTTCGGCCCGAGGATCAGGAGCGCGCCAAAACTCGCGATGCCCGCGGCGCCGAGAAAAATCAGGGAATTCGCAGCGAAGCGGCCGGCATCTCCTGGCGCGCGAGGCAGAAAGTAATACAAGCTGGAGGCCATCCCGGCTTGTGTGATCAGATAGACAGTCGAATAAATCAGAAACAATTGCTTATAGGTGGCGAACTGGGCTGGAATGAAAACTCTTGCCAGCACAACCGGAATGAAGAACGTAGCGGCGAACGCCAGCGTTCGTCCGCACATCAGCGAGAACACCGGTCTGAAGACCGACTCCGCTCGCGGCATGTTTGCCTGCGGTAACGCTGCCTGCGGTATAGCGGCTTGTGGTGCAGCGGTCATTCACTCTCCTTCGGAATTCGCCTGGCTGCCGCAGCGAGCCCGAGCAACAGGTATGGAAACCAGGTCAGCACATACCCGCCGGACATCCCGCAAAACACCAGTCCCAAAAACGCAACTTCGATTGCGGCGCCCAGATCGGCATGGGCTGTACTGAGTGCCAGTTTGCGCATCTGATAGAGACCGACGCCGATCAGCAGTACGAACGGGACGAAGCCGAGGAGCCCGGTCTCGCTCAATGCCTGTATGAAGGTGTTGTGGGTCACCAGCGCACCTCGCGTATACAGACCCTGCGGGGCGTATAAGGGCCAGGCAATCACCGAACACCCGAATCCCACGCCGAGCAGAGGATGATCGAGGAACATATTGAATCCCGCCTCCGTGGTCGCCAGCCGCGACTGGACGGTGGCGTCGCCATTCAGTTGCGAGAAGTCCTCGCCGCGCGACCAAAACCGGCTGGCAAAAAGCAAGCCGCCCACAAGCAGAATCATGGTCAGGCCCAGAATCCATTTGTTCTTTTTCCTCCAGCCAATCAGTGCGATTACCGCAACCAGCGCGATCAACCCGCCGCGTGAAAACGTTACGAAGACAGCGGCGGCAAAAAGGACCGAGATCGCCGTTACCAGCAGGCGCACGAACCAGCCTCGCGGCGTGGCGAGATAAACCGCCAGGGGCACCAGGATGACCAGAGCGTAGGCCACTTCGTTCGGATTGGCGAAGATCCCGATCCACGCGGCTCTGCCCTCATAGAGATTTCCCGCCACGTAGTTTTTCAGCGTGCCCAGAGCGGGAAACAAACCGCCGATGACCATGATCCACATCACTCCCCGCAAGCGGCGTTCGCTGTTCGCGCAATTCAGGACGAAGAAAAAGGTGAGGATCATCTTGGCGAGGTCACCGACACCCTGGACCGCGTAACCCGGCCAGAGAGCCGTCAGGCAGGAGAGTGCCGCGGCCCCCAGAAAAGCAATCATCAGCCCACCTTCGGGCCAGGCGAAATGTAGTTCCCTTTTCCCGAACATCGTTTCGCCGATCAGAGCAAGAAGCGCGAGCGCGGCCACCAGTTTCGCGGGCCGGAGAATTTCAGCCGCCGGCAGCAGAAAAGGCGTATTGGCATATAGAAGGAACAAGAAGGCGAGAAGCAGCAAATAAGATGCCGGCGTCGCGAGTCCGGGCTGGCTGGCGGAACGGCGCGGGGCAAAGCGGGGCTGTAAATCGACACGCTCGCCATTCACCGCTGTTTGGCTCACGGCGCTAAAGGTCGGCATGTGCCTCCAGCCTTCCCGGAGCGATGGCATGGTTTTGCCGGCATCCCGCAACGAGTTCGAAAGCCCCGTTTACCTGGCAGCTCATAATCGACTCCGACAAGGTTCGATTGCAATCGAGAGCGGAGCCCTCCCACCAGAGAGTGCGCGGCACCGTCAAAAGCGGATGCTCAGAACTCCGGTGGGTGCAGGTCGTGTAGCCAAACCGGTATCCGGCGGCGGCAACGGCATTCACGGAAGCGGCGTTGTAAATCCCGCCGGGATAGGCAAAATGCCGAACCACCGCGCCCAGTCTTCGTTCGAGGTCCCGGCGCGATCCAGCCACTTCGTCGATAACGCTGTCGCGGGTCTCGTTCGTCATTACGATGTGAGTCCTGGTATGCGAGCCGACAACGATTCCGGCCCGGCGAATCCGGTCCAGTTCTTCCCAGGTAACCGAGGGACTGAACGCATGTTCCGGAATCGATTCCTCGGATTCCAGCGCTCGAATCACCTGTTGAAGGCCATACCAAGGGACGGTTTCAAGCAACGCGCGCATAGCCTGGTAGGGGTTCATGCCGGCAATCGCGGGTAGCCGAAACCCGGCCGGGAGGGGCCTGCATCCGCCCCTCCTGCCAAGGAGGAAGTACAACCTGTCGTGAATCTGGGCACGCGCAGTTCCTACCAGATCGGTGCATACGAACAGCGCCGCGGGAACACCCTTCTTCCGCAGAGTGGGCAGCGCGAGATCGTAGAAGTCCCGATAGCCGTCGTCGAATGTAATCGCGGCGACCGGCCGATCGATGTTATCGAACGCCCGGCCCGATTCGAGCAAAGCACCCAACTCATCGAGATCGACAAACCGGTACCGCCGGCCAAGCCAGTCCAGGTGGCGCTCCAGCATGGCACGGCTTACGAGCAGGGAAGGAATTGAGGTTTCAGCGCTCAACGCAAAGTCTTCCACGACCCGGTGGTACCCGACGATAAGCGGGGTGCGGCGGGCGCCGGAGAGGGATCCCATGATTCTGTCCAGGCCGGTGCGGCATGCGACGCGTGCCGCTTCCGCTTTGATCCAGGTTCGGATCATGCGGATGGCCCCAGCGACTTCATCCGGCGGGCCAACGCGCGCGAAGCCCGCCCGAGTTCGACGGAAAGACGGCAGAATTCGCCGAAGCCGCCCGGCGGAAACGATTCCAGCCTCGCTAGTTCGCGGCTGTGGCGGCTCCAGTGCGATTTATACGTCTCGCCACCATGTAACAAATCGAATTCCGCAGCGCCTTCGCCGATCGCGTTCCGGATGGCAAGACCCATCGCAATCAAACCAACGCTGGCCTGCAGATAAGCCTCGTCGAAGCTCGACTGATAGAAATAAAACGTTCCCCGATACAGCAATCCATACAGACAAGCAGCCGGTTTTTCGTTCAGCCGAAGCACATACAGGCGCAGCCATCCACGGGTCAGCGCCACTTGGGTAAATTCCCGATGAAACGCAATCAGGCCCGCAGTGTGAAAGGCGTCCGATCCGCCGCGGGCGCTCCAACGCGCGTTGTGTTGCGCGATCAGCAGGTCGATTGCCTCGCGGCACGCCTCCGGGGTGCGCGCCTGTTCAAAGCGCACTTCGTAGTCCCGGTTGAGACGCCGCCATTTACGATTAAAGTTGTAGCGGTGTTCCGCGCCCAGAGAGGCAAGGTAGCCGTCCCAAGTCGTGCGCGCCAACGGAATAAAAGGGCATATGTTGGTCTTGATTTCGGCGACAGTCCAGCCCTTTTCCCGCAAGCCCGCCACTACGGCGGCGGCGACGCTCTCTCCCTGCTTGAGGTTGGTCAGCCTCAGCGGACGCCGCCTGCCGGCCAGCCAGGACGTCAACGCCTGGCAAGCTTCCGCTTCGCCGCCCTTCCCCACAATGACATCGAGATAATCCGATCCCACGAACCCGCTTCCAAGAAACTCCAGAACCGAAAATGGACGGGCGCGCGACCAGCTGCCTGGCCGCTGACAGAGCGGCACGATGGCGACCAACTCACTTCCACGGCGGACGGTCAGGATGGTGAGGCTCCGACTCCCCGCCAGATATTTCCACCAGGTGTAAAGCCATTCCCAAGTCAGGAATACGCACGCGGACTGGCTCGCTTGAAGAAGTTCGTCCCACTCCTGCCGCATCCCGCAAAATGCATCCGCTTCGCCGACTCGTTCCACAGTGAGGAGCGATGGGACGGCGGCGACCCTCGCGGGCGCGGTCAACATGGCGCTGGCTCCAATTTGAGACGCAACACCTGTTTGGCGATATATTCCACCTGTGAGGGCGTGACACCCTGATGAATCGGCAGTTCCAGCACGTGCGAACGGAGATAGCGCGCCTCCGGGCCGATGGCGGGGTTATCCTGAGGATCGTTCCAGAATTCCACCGCGCCGATGTCCAGTTGCCATAAGGCTCCGGCGGCGGCATGTTTGTCCTTGACGAGGATGGGAAAGAATAAAGGGCAAACACCTTCCTTCAGATCCTGGCGAAGCATCCTGACCCGGCCTTCCAGCTTTTGCCGCATCAGCAGAAAGTTATTCCGGCGCGTTTCAATGATGCTCTCGAAGTCGAGCGACCGCATCACGCGATCGCTGACGCCCGACATGGCGATGTTGACGTTGGCGATGTTCCACCCGATATCGCCAACCGGAACGTGACGCATACGCGCCGCCCGCAAAGCCCTGCCGATCGTCTGCTTGATCGCGAACAGAGCCTTCCCGGTCCGATTCGCGCGCGATCGAAGAGTTTCGAACGCCAGTTCCACGCTCCGGCCGGCGGCAGCGAGCCCGGGGCACCTTTCGAGCGTCAGGGCGTCCAGCTCCGGGAGTGCCTGGTTGTTGCGAATCAACAATCCGCCATTGGGAACCGGCAGAGTCTTGTACAGGCAAAAAATAGAATAGTCGCCGAAAGTGCCCAGCGGGCGGCCATCGCGCTGGCTGAGAAGAGAGAGTGCGCAATCCTCGATGAGTATGCTGCCGCTCTCCCTGCACAGAGCCTCGATTTCCTCCATCGGTTGCGGCCACCCGAGGTAGTGAATGACATAAATAACGCGCGGGGCGGTCTGCCTGGCTATACGCGAGAGCGCGTCCATATCCGGCTCCAGGTTGCGCCGGATCGGATAGTGGACCACGGACGCTCCGGCCGCCTCGATCGCGGCGATTTCGTTGCCGCTGTAGTAGTCGGGCGCCAGAACTGTTTCGCCGGGGTTGAGCCGCAACGCCCGGAACAGATGGTAAATGCCGCTGCGGGCCACGCAGAAGGAATGCCGGTGAGCCGTATTCAGCGGATAGGGCAGCACGCCGCCGGAGCGGGAAGGAAATAGTTCCCCGAGCGCCAGTCCCGGCCAGGCGGAGACGTACATCAGATCTTCGCCTTCATGATCCGCGAGGCAATGACGATCTTCTTCACCCACGAATTCTTCAACCAGGGAACGACTCGGAATTTGATGAAATGCAGGCAGCGGCCCTTGAAGCTGCCGGCGAAAACGAAGAGCCAGTAGTTTCGCGTCTCGTCTTTGGCCCAGCAGTTCTTCCAGTCCGCGTTCTCTCCCAGGAAGTCGTACTTGGCGAAACCTTGCTCGAATGTGCGCTCGAGGCCCATCGACAGCAGCAGATTCGATGGTGAAAAGGCCGAAAACGCCGGATCGTAGCCCAGCTTCAACAGAAAGACCTGATGGTTGTATGCGAGCGAATAGTCGAAGGCGATCCGCTGGGCGCCCGCTTTCAGGAAATTGAGGCGCAGCCAGCTCTTCTCAGCCGCGCGGCAGGCGAAGGTTTCGTAAAACGTCCGGACCTGCGGATCGCACGAAATGGCTGTGCCGGCGTCACGCTTCCACGCGGATTCTTCCAGCCGAAGCCCGGCTTCCATGGCATCCGGCAGGCATTCCTTCGCGGTCACGGTTTCGACCCCAACCAGCCCGGTTTGGTTCAGACGCTTGAACCGGTTCCGAAGATTGGACCGATGCTTCGTCGCCAGACCGTCATAGTATCGGTTCCAGGACGTGCCCATGCACACGTACGGGGACGCTCCCGATAACCATTCGCCGCTTGCAAAGCCGGCCTCGCCGGCCAGCCTTCGCATTTCTTCCAACGTTGGTGATCCCTCAGGAAGTTGGCACAGTTGCAGCAGATCCCACGAGTCCCGCTCGGAGAGCAGATGATCCCAGATGGCCTGGTACACGTCTTCGGGCTGCCGGACCGGGTGCCGGGTAACGATAAAACCAGCGCGCGGGACGTGATCGTTATAGAAGAATCCCAAGCGACGCACGGGAATTCCAAACATCCGGAGGCGCGTCGATATCAAGGGCGCGATCGCGACAATATCGTCGCTTTCCTTCACCAGTACGATGTGGAGCGTGCTGCTCGCGGCGAAGCACTCCCACCACGTACGCAGCCACGCGTGCTCCAGAAACGGATGATCGATCCCGGCGGCTTTGACCGCTTCGCTCCAGGCCGGGGCCAGATCGAGAAACGCCTGGTAATCGGAAACGGTTTCCACGCGGATTGCGGGCAGTTTGCGGGCCTCCGGCGTTGCGCCCCTGGTCGCTGTTGCCGTCATCCTAATCTCCGCCTCGAAATGTCCCGGCTCCAGACTCCCGTGGCGCCTCGTGCGAATAGAAAAAGACCCGCCAGAACTGCCCAGTTCATCAGGACAAACCTGTAGGGAAGAATCGCCGCGCGGTTTGGGATCAGTCTCCCAGCCGCCGCCGTGCAGTAAAACAGCACCTGAGCCGCGAAAGCTGCGGGGTAAGCGCCGTGCATCACGAACAGGTTGGAGATAAACAGCGCGGCCAGACAATAGGGCACCAGCAACCGGCCTACCTTATGGGAAATGAATTGCACGAAAATGGGGTTGCGCCGGCACGACAGCAACTCCGGCATTTCCGCCAGAAGCTGGTAGTTGCCGGTGAGTGTGCGCCGCTTTCTCCGGTATTCGCATTCCGCGCTGTCACTCACCGCATCGTACGCGCGAGCGGCCGGGTCGAAGATGGCGCGATGCCCTCCCAGCACGATCCTCATCGGCACGACAACGTCGTCCAGAATCGTCTCCGCGGGCAGCGGCGCGAAAAGAGAACGGCGCACGGCATAGATGGCTCCGGTGGCGCCCGGCACGGAGTGAATATCGCTCTCCATCGCACGCAGGTACTTCTCGTAGCGCCAGTAAGCTCCGGCGCCTTCACAAGCCTCTTGTCCGTGTTCGTCCAGCAGGATCAAAGCCCCCGAGACGGCGCCCACGCGCTCATCCGCGAAATTGGCAACCAGCTCGCGCAGGGCGTTTGGTTCGAGCCGTTGTCCGGCATCGCCGAACACGAGGATCTCGCCTGTGGCCACGGCAACCCCGCCGTTGACGGCCGCCGCCTTGCCCCGGCGGATCGGGAAGGAAATGATTTCCACTCCCCGCGGAGCGAAATTCCGCAACAGTTCGGCCGTTGCATCCGTCGGTGCGTCGAGCGATACGATCACCTGCAGTCTGTCGGGGGGATAGTCCAGCTCCCGGCAATTCTTCATCTTCGGCAGAACATTGCCAGCCTCGTTCTCCATGCAGATCACCAGACTGACGGTCGGTTCGCAAGCGCGCTTGCGGACGGGGCGCCGCGCGAATCTTCGCCACACCATCAGGACAAGCGGATACCCGGCGTAGACATAGGCGACGCCCGCCAGTGCGATCCAGAAGATTATTGGTGCCATCGACGAACGCTTCCGCGCGTCAGCGCGTCCCCGCTGCTGTGCCGATATTGCCCGGCCGTACCTGGACCGTCTTCATCATCTGCCTTTTCCGAACAACATGAGATTCACGGTCTCCAGTAAGATCCCGGCGTCGGAGACGTAGGACCAGTGCTTGGCGTAGTACAGGTCGTACTGGAGTTTCTCGACAGCGTCTTCGACCGAGGCTCCGTATCGATACTTCACCTGAGCCAACCCGGTGATGCCGGGCTTTACGTAGTGACGAAGGTTGTAATACGGAATTTCCTGCGCCAGCCGGTCCACGAAATACGGCCGTTCGGGACGTGGCCCCACAAAACTCATCTCGCCGCGAAGGACGTTGACCGCCTGGGGTATTTCGTCAATGTGGAATTTCCGCAGCAGCCGGCCGACGGGCGTTGCTCTTTCGTCGCATTCCTTCGCCCAGGCTGGTCCGGCATGGAACTCGGCATCCTGCCGCATGGAGCGGAACTTGTAAATGACGAACGTCTTCCCGTTCAGCCCCACGCGCACTTGCCGGAAGAGCAAAGGACCGGCCGAACTCAACTTGATCCCGATCGCAATAAACGGGAGCAGGGGAGCCGCCAGCATCAGCAGAAGAAGAGCCAGGAAGACATCGAAACACCGTTTGACCAGAATGCCGATACTCGATCTTCTGAATCCGCGGGTATACACAAACCATTCCGCGGTCAGCGCGTCGATCCAGATCTTCCCGAAGACGTGCTCATAATAATCGGCAGCATCGCTGACGCGCAGTCCGCCGAGGCGAGGGGCTACCAGCGCGGCTGCCAGTCTGGTCCGGCTTTGGGCGTCCTCTTCGGCGACGATGACTCGTGAGATTCGCTCCCGCTGCAGAATCTCGGGGAGCTGAGAGAAATCGGTAACGCATCCGGATTCGGCCAGGCTGCCGGGAAAGTGCAGCAGGCCGCTGGTACGCTGCCGTCCCGGAGCGGCATGACAGACTGCCAGGGCTTGATGCAGTTTTTCCGCCAACCGGCCGTTGCCGACAATCAGCGTGCTTTCGACGAGCCTCCTGCGGACGGTGAGATGCCGCAATACCGGGCGCATGAACGCCGGAAGCAGGGCCGCCGGGGGCAATCCCGCGAGGGCCGCCGCCGTTCCGGAGCCCAGCATCGGGAAGAAATGCAGGATCAGCATTCCAGCGCCGGTTCCCCAACATAGAGCTTCACCCAGATCCCTACAGAACCGCGCCTTACTGGAACGAACGATCGACCTGTCCAGCGCCTTCAGATATACGGCAAGCGCGCAGCAACCTATCAGGATGGAGGTCCCAAAAGTTGCGCTATGCCGCACGCTTGCGAACATAGCTGCTCCCAGCAACGCCAGTTCCGCGGCGAGGAACACCCCGCGCGGGCTGGGCATGGAAAATAGCCGCACGCGGAGCGAGGTCCTTCCTGTTGAAGAGCCCGCTTCCACCCTGGTGGTCGTGTCTTCGATCATGCTGGTAAGCATCTGCATATGGCGTCGCCGTCAGTTCAGAACGCTCTCTGCGCGCTGGCAGTTAACTGCGCTGGCCGACGGCCTCGCGATCGGGCCCGGATCGATCTGGTTGGGGACAGACGGGTGTCGAAATGAAAAGCGTCCCGGCAGTTTCCGGCTGGGCGTAACGACGCGGTCCACTGCCACAGCATGCCTGCGGTGGTCGAGTGAAAGCGTTGTGGAATTGGGAAAACATCCATGATCGCCGGTGAAGTCGAAGAGAAATTCGGTGTTCAGTTTCCTGAGTACTTCGTTCATTCGTTTTCCGATTCAACCTGGTAGTCCCGGCTGGAAATCAGCCATACCGCTCGTGCAACCAGGTAATAGGCAATCTGACACCCAAACAAAGGCGCGGTTCAAATTGTGGGACACGAATACATTTCACAAGAAGAAGGACAAGTTGCGGGAGTCCACGAAAGGCTCTCAACGGCCAATCAGCAGAATGCAAAGTTTGGAATTTCTCTTATTCGATTTCGGACGCCCGCAACACACTCCGGAATTCTGATCTTCGTGCATCGGCAGGTTCTCCATCGAATGCGCGTTGCAGCGGCCCGTCAAACCATGAATCGCCGCGGATTGCCGAGCCACCTCCGGAGGGTGCAGATCAAATCGGAAAACCAACCCGGAACTTCCCGACCTGCTCTTTTCCCTTCGCGTCTAAGGCGCAAGGGCCATATCGACCGCGTTGCTGAGGACTCCGCCGATGTCGATCTGCACCAACTGATTGCCGGCGGACAATCCAGCCGGTACGGTTACGTCGATCTGATAAATGCCCACAAGCGTCGGGGCCAGACCCGAGTACAGAATGTTGCCGGGTATTCCGCCGATTGTGACTATTGGCTTGGTGGTCGTTGAAGCAGCCGGAGCAGCGGCGCCACTCACACCCGCCGGCGATACCGGTCCTAACCCGGTGGCGTAGATGGCGACTGCCTCACCCAAATGTGCCGGAGAGTGACCGGTTATGGTCGCGAATGTCACCGCGTCGAAGATGGCGGCTGTGCCGGCTTGATCCAGGATAAAAATCCCGGGCGAGAACACGCCCGTGTTGATTATTTGCACGGCGCTCGGCGTTCCCGAATAGGTGACCTGCACGGTCGTTTTGCCCGGCGGTATCGTGAACGGTACTTGCACATTGATCTGCCCGGAAGACACGAAGAACAACGGCGCCGGGATGCCATTGAAGGTCACGCTGGTTTTCCCGAGAATTGTCGGCAGGGGAACGGTCCCTGCGGCGGCAGGCGATGAGGCAAAGTCCGAGCCAAAGATGGCTGCCAGAGAGCCAGGCGCAACCGCCAGGCCGATCGCGAAACTGGATCCGTTCACTATCCCGTTTGCGGAAATCGCCGGGGGCTTCAAACCGGAGACCGCGGGGATGATCGCGCGCACCCGGAAATTTGCCATGTCGCCGAGATATACGGTTCCCGACGAACTGACGGTAACGCTCCACGGATGATTCAGCATCGCCAGCGTCGGCGAGCCGCCGTCTCCCGAGAACCCGTTGTCGGCGATCCCCGCGATGGTGGTAATGACGCCGGCCGGATCTACCATGCGGATGCGATTGTTGCCCGCATCGGCGATATACATATTGCCGGCGCCATCGACGGCCACGTCGGAAGGAATGTTTATCGAAGCATTGACGGCGAGACCGCCATCGCCCGAAAATCCCTCGTGTGCGCCGCCTGCGACGGTGGTAATGATGCCGCCTCGACTGATCATTCGAATGCGATTGTTATTCGCATCCGCCACGTAGATGTTGCCCGTGGAATCGAGCGCAACGCCCAGCGGGAAGTCCAGCGAAGCCGAAGTGGCCAGTCCTCCATCCCCTGAAAATGATTCCACACCGTTGCCCGCGACAGTCGAAATGATCCCGGCCGCGCTGATGCGCCGGACACACTGGTCCACGCTGTCGACGTAATATAAATTCCCCCCGGTATCGACCGCCAGAGCCACGGGGCGACCCAACGTGGCGCTGGCAGCCGGGCCGCCATCTCCCGTATACCCCTGAACGCCATTGCCCGCGATGGTGGTGATAATTCCGCCGGGATCGATTTTCCGGATGCGTCGATTTTCCGAATCGGCGACGTATAAATTGCCCACGGGGTCCAGGGCCACGGACATGACTTGGTTGAGGGAAGCGTTCACTGCCAGCCCACCGTCTCCGGAGAATCCGGCGACCCCGTTCCCCGCATAGGTCGAAATCATTCCCGCAGCGTTCACTTTGCGCACGCGCGCGTTGCCCGAGTCGGCAATATACACGTTGCCTGCCGGGTCGATGGCCATACCCTTCGAATCGTTCAGGGCCGCGTTGACGGCGGCGCCTCCATCACCGGAAAACGCCGCAGCGCCATTGCCGGCGAAATTCGCAATGGTCTGCGAACTCGCGGGCCAGGCGCCGAACGCCAGGCAGATAGCCGGAATCACGGAAGAAATCTTTCTTTGAAACATTTTCGTTCTCCTCAGTACCAGAATCTTTCCAGGCAGTTCGTTCGCTAACTCCGCCCCAGGTAATGCCGCTGATAGTAGCGATAGGCGCCGGCATACGGACTGGCCGAGTATTCAACGTCGTTCAAAACCACTCCAACCAGGTTGATCGCACCGAGACTCTCGGTGGCGTGTTCGAACAAATCAGGGCGCGTCTTACGAGCTCGGACCACTAACAGCACCCCGTCGGCAAGGCCCGCCAGAATGTGGCTGTCCGCAATCGGAACGATGGGCGGACTGTCGAGGATCACCAGCTGATACTCCTGACGCAGCCGTGCAAAAATCTCTCTCATGCGCGCGGAAGCGAGGAGGTTGACCGGGTTGGCGGGGGTCGAACCGCTGGCGAGGATATCCAGGTTTCCAAGGCTTGAAATATAAGGAGACAGATCGGTTTCGGTTCCCGTGAGAAGATCGCTGAGGCCTTTCGCGGTCTTCAGGCCGAGCCGCTCGTGAACCTGCGGCAGCCGAAGATCGCAATCGACCAGCAGAACTTTTCCCTGCGTTGATGCCGCCAGAGCCAGACTGAGATTCAGGGCCGTAAGTGACTTGCCTTCTCCGCCGGTAGCGCTGGTGATCGCCAATATCTGACCGCTGTTTTGTCGCATCCAGACGGCGACCTTCAGTGCGAGAATTCCGTACTGCTGGGAGGCGATTGACTGTGGTTCGGTCAACACCGGCAGCCGGTGTTTTTGGAAATCGCGCATTTGTTCTTTCGAGAAGCTGTCCGCGGAACCCGAGGAAGCCGTGTCCTTTGACTCGGCCGGTATCCCCGGTATACTCGACAACACCGGCAAGTTTGAGAAATTCTCGAATGCCTCCGCAGTCTCGAAGGTGGTGTCCAATCGCTCGGCGATCAACACGCCCGCAATCCCGAGCCCGAGGCCGGCTATGAGACCGAACAGGAGAATGCGATCGCGGTGCGGGCCGTACGGGGTTACCGGAATCTGCGCCGCTTCAAGAATCCTGAAGGCAAATCCGGAGTGCGCCGTCTCCGAGCGGTGATTCAGTGTGGCTTCCTGCTGCTTCGCAAACAATGCTTCATAGCGGGCGCGCAACATCGCCGCGTCTTTAGTGCGATCCGCCACCGCAGTTTCATATCCCGGAGACAGGTTGATGCGCCGCTCATACTCCCGGACCTGTGGAAGTGGCGCGGCCTGGTCCCGGCGATAACTCACCAGGCGCGATTCGACCGACTTCAGTTCCGCCTGCAGACTGAAATACCGCATTTGTCCCGGCGACGCCGCATGTTGCGTCGCTTTAGCCGGAGTGGCAACAGCTTCCAGGTCTCGAATCTCTTTTTCAGCGCGAAGAACCTCCGGATTTTCCGGCGTGTACCTGGTTTTCAGTTGGGTCAACTTCAGCCGCAGACCGTCCAGCGCCACCTGCTCGCTGGTCCTGGCGGGCGGCTCTTCCTGGAGAACACCCTGCTTTTCCAGAGCCAGCATCTCCTCTTTAATGGCGGACCGGCGCGCTTCCGCCTCCGCAACCTGGTCGGTCTTGCTCTGAATCTGCTGATGGAGGTTGTCCAGCTCTTTCAGGTTGGCTCCCAACCTTTCCGGGAGTTCCTGGGATACGCGGTCTTTGTAGCTCTTGAGTCCTTCTTCCTGGGCGCTCAACTGACCGCGAAGACGGTCGACTTCCGCATCGAGCACGTTGTTTTGCTGGTCGACAATCTGACCTCGAAGGTTAGAAGTCCGCTCCACAAAAAGCCCCGCCAGCCGATTGGCGACTTTGGCCGCCAGTTCCGGGCTTCCGCTTTCAAATCCGACGGAGAAAGCATTTGGCCCCTCCAGCTGAATCTGAATATTGGACTTCATCTCGTCAGATGCCGGCTTCGGCCCGGATGTGGCCTTGGCCTCGACGCCGTACTCGTGAGCGAGGGTCTCGAGCACCGGCGCGCTGAACAGCGTTTCGCGAATAGCGCGAAGTTGCTCCTGAGCGTTGATAGTAGACGGATCTACGACATTGCCCGGCGCGGGTTGGCCCGGAATAAGAGGTTCCGACCCTACCAATGCACTGGCGCGAAACCGTTGCGGGAGTCTTTGCGCGTAAAACCACGCTGCGGGCACCAGCACAAAAAGGGGCACTAACAGGTAGAACCATCGGCGTTTCAGCGCTCTCAGGACTGAAAGGGGAGAGAATTTATTTTCCGGCGTGCTTGATTTCATTGTCTATTTGTCGTCCGTTGCATTCTCTTGCGTTGCATTCTCTTGCGCCGCGTTGTCTCGCGTAGCGTCTGCGGGCGGCGGAACGGGCTGAGCGTCCTGCGGGGCTTTCCCATGGCGGTATCTCCCGCGGTCTGCTTCCTGCGGGCGCATGAGCGTGATTTCAACACCGCCGAAGTATCGATTGCGCGACAACGCCCGATCGAAGAAGGGATTGATGTTCTGCGCATAGTGATCCAGCTCCGCAAAGAGTGTCATACGATCGTTCACCTTGTAGCCGATGTGGGTTTCAACGATGAGGCCCCTGATCCCCTCTCCGGCCGCGTCCACTCCGCTAAGCGCCTTTTGCAATGCCGCTGTCAGCGAGACTTGCCTGCTCAGTTGTCCGGAGGCGCGCAACGAGAATACCTGGTAGACCGCACCGGGAGTGACTCCGCTGGCGAAGCCTGGCTGGCCAACGGGAACGCCGCCCACGGGTGTGAAACCACCGAAGAACCCGAGATAGCGCTGGTAGCCCGCCGCCACCCAGACTCCACCGAGCTTTTTCTCGATTGCGGCGGAGCCGTTGAATGCCGATTCGGCCCCTGCAACGTACCCCCCTGACAGACGGATCAGCAGTTCCGGGTTGACGGTAAAGGTGTATCCGAGGATCAGCAAATTTACGTTCGATGCGCTTCCCGAGGTCGCCGAACTCAGCGGAGTGACGTGAAGAAACGAGTAACTGGCGGTTAGTTCCTGGCGTGAGCTGAAAGTCTTTTCGATCGTCATGGTTCCGGCGTTGGTGATGTTGTCCAGGCGGCCTTCCAACTGGGGAAGGGATATTTCGGTCAATGCGTTGTCAAAGCGGAGCGTAATTTTGGTCGTGCCATTCAAACGGTAGACCAGGTCGGCGAAAAGCGTGTTCTGATTGAATCTGCCCCGGGGCAGGAGAATTAGGCTGTTCTCCAGCTTGCGGGTCGGGTCCATAGTGGAAAGAAAGTAATCGCCGGCGTGCAGGCTCCAGCGGGAATTAATCCGATGACTCAGCCGAAGCCTCGCCTCATGATTCCATGCGTCGAGGCCCGGGTGCTCGGCGAAAAGCTCAATCTCGGGTTGATAATCCAGCGAAAAATCCGTGCGATGCGTGCTGGTAACCCAGGCAACAGTCGGACCGGTGATCAGTGTTACGTTGTCATCGAGCGCCTGTGAGCCGACGATGAAATGGCTGTCATAGCCGGAGCTCAGGCTCAACGGCGTATTCAGGAAAAGACCTTCCGCGTGCTCTTGCCCGCGGACAACGCCTGCCGCAAGCAGAATCAGGGTAAGCCGCGGCAGAAGATGGAGTGGTGTTCTCACTTGGTTGGAGTCTCAGGCTCGCCGCGCTTGAGGCATTCTATGCGGCACGAACACGAACGTCCCTTCCGCACAAGCCGTTGATGGCGGCCTTTAGATGTGTGGGCTTGTCGTAATTGCCAATGTAGCCGGAGGCTCCGGCGCGCACGCAGTCGGCAATCAGAGACGCATCGGCTTCCAGGGCGAGAATCAACACCTTGACGCGAGGACAAGCAGCCTTCATGAGCCGGGTGGCTTCCGAACCGCTTATATCAGAGGCGCTGGGATCCATCAGAATGACATCGGGGACAATGCTTTTGAGGAGCGCAACCGCCTCCGTTGCCGTGATGGCTTCTCCGGCTACTTCGAAAGGGCTTTCGTGAGCTAACAACGCCTTGATCCCCTCACGAAGTAACGTATGCCTGGTACATATAACAATTCGAATCGGCTCGTTCATATGCGAACTCACTCTTCTCGCTGCGTTCGGGTCATCGTCCTTCGACGTAAACGGTGTCCGTTGGCTCCAGATAAAAGGGTCGGCTCGTGTTGTCGGCGACCACCTGGCTGATGTTGATTTTGATTCGTTGTTGACCCGCCGCGGTGTTCCGCAACACGACCACGCGATTAGGTCTGGCCAGATCCGTGAAGCCTCCTGCCATAGCGATTGCGTCGAGCACAGTAACGCGATTCTTAATCCGATAAACGTCCGGCTTGCGCACTTCGCCCAATACGGAGATCTTCAGGCTGTTGATCTGTTTGACCATCACATTCACGACCGGCCCGGAAATATAACGCTTCAGGCGCTCTGCGATTTCCTGCTGGAGTTGAGCAGCCGGCTTGCCTGTCGCGTCGAGTTCGCCCGCCAACGGCAGAGAGATTCTTCCATCCGGACGCACGGTGACGGTGGTGCTCAGATCAGGCTCTTTGTAAACGAAAACTTCGATCACATCCTCAGGTCCGAGCCGGTATTCAGCCTGCTCGTTATCTGCCGGCGTACTAAGCCTCGCCACATCGGCGGCCTGTGAAATTGGCGCCAAACACGCGAGTGTCGCGGAAACAACAACCCGTATAAACAAATAAAAAGTTCTTGAAGATGCGATTAATGTCATGTCATCCCGACCGCGTTTTCCGCTGTTCTGTTGGTTTATTCACGAGACGAAGAAGCACGTCTAGCACCAAACCTCCTGTGGTAATACGCAGGCGGATACTCAACTCTTCAAATGGAGTTCCCGAAAACAGACTGTCAGGTTGTTCGTACTGGAGAGGAAACCGTATTTTCCCAGGCGCGGTATTCATCGGGGGAATTACGCTCGCTGATTGCCGACGCTGATCGTCTTGGATACAGAATGGGCGCCCGGGATGCGGTCCGGGTCCGACACCACTGATGCCGCAAATCTCCTTTGCTCAGTTGAACCCCACCATTTGTCACGCCACGGATTCGGCCTCACGCGTGCCTGATAGCCCGTGATATCAAGCAGGTCGAATTCGGATGGCCAAAGCGAAGGCAGAGTTGCGAGTATCCGGACTGGCCAAGCCCGGGCTCGTCCGCAGCGTCGAGGAATCGCTGTCGGGCGTGGAAGGCGTGGAGTATATACACGTTAACCTGGGCGCTGGGAGAGTCACGATCGAGTACGACGATTCAGTTACCAAGGTGGAGGCATTCATCACGTTAGTGAATCGCGTTGGTTGTGACGCTGTCCTGGAATAGCGGAATCCCCATCCACCGTCTCGCGCGGTGTTGCGCCCCGCGGCGCCACGTCTGAAGCTGAAAGCGAGTCGGCATCAGCTTGTAGTGCATCGCCGGGCTCCGGAGAAGGATGTGATGACGCTCGGCGGTCATGTTGACAGGATGCCGATAGAGCGAATGCCAAACAGGTCTCCCGTTCGCTCGCGGAGGACCGGTTGCCGCAAATCAAGTTCACCGTTCTGCTGCAGCCTTGACATCCTCCTCCACGACTGAACATCGCTCACGCGGCAAACGGAGTTCTTCACTAACCGGGCAACAAACCAGGCTTGTGAGCAATTTTGAACAGACTTCCCAACGGCCGTCTCTTAAACTATGTGCGCAGGGAGTCCCATCATTCCTTCAACTGCCGCATCGTTGGTTTTCGAGTCAATCGACCGATTGCGGACCGTGCAACCTCAGACCTCCCAATGGCGCGACTCCTCCTCAATCTGTTGCCTCGTTGATTTCGAGACGCATCTGGGCCACGTTGTGAGAGCCGGCGATTGTTGGCTTGCATTCGATGCCACTCATTTGAATGAGGGCGGTACCGGGTTTCGCCCTCTCGGCTCCCTGATGACCGTCGCGGGTGCTAAATGCGTCGTCGAAACTGGCGATTGCAGGAGAATGCGATTGCATTGTCAGACTGAATTAGCCGAACTGATCAGAATCCGGCGGGGCTGACTTCCCGCCGGGACGTCACGACGCCGTCCTCGCTGCCTTCGAGGAAGGCATCAGGCAGCTTGGCTGTAGGACTTGCTGAAGCCACAGGTCACCAAAGTGGTCGTGCGCAGTCCGCGGGAAGAACGCGCTGCTGAAAGCCTAAGGCCTGAACGCCGTTCTTAAGATGGAATCGAGCAGCCACGCGCAACCGCTCTTGCCGCACGTGGAGGCAAAATGAAGAAGGCATCGCCGAAATGGAAGCGCCGGGCTTGGGCCGACACAAAAAGAAGAAGGTCCTGACTTTGACCGCATGAGGTCAGCTGACCATGAATCGTCAACAAGGCGGAAACTTCCGCGCAGTGCCGCACGATGGATGTCGAGAATAACCAGAAAAGCCAGCCCCAGCCCAGGATTTGATGAACTGTCCGGACTTCGGAAACAGGGAGCCGGCTTCGACAAAAGGCTCCGGCATTTCCGCCGGAAGCGACTGAAATCTCCGGGCCTCAGCCGGAGGATCGAACCGGCAATGCCGCTACCTGAACACCTTTGGCGAGCCCAATCCGACGCAACATCCAGATCGAAATCCACGTGACATCCAGTTCCCACCAAGCCAGTCCATGTCGGGCCGACGTCGGATGGGCATGGTGGTTGTTGTGCCAGCCTTCTCCGAAGGTCACAATGGCGACGAAACCGTTGTTGCGCGAGTCGTCTCACGTCGCGAAACGACGGCTGCCCCGGAAGTGAGTCAACGAGTTGACCATCCATGTCGCGTGATAGCCCAGCGTCACCCGAACGAACAGGCCCCAGAAGAACACGGGCGCGCCGCCCAGAACCAGCAACAGAATACCGGTGATTGCCAGTGGCAGGTAATGATATTTCGATAGCCACACGTGGAATCGGTCGTTGGACAGATCCGGAGCATAATGGACGCAGTCCTGTGGATTGGAATTGCTCGCTTCTCCAGTCATCATCCAGACGATATGCGACCACCATTTGCCGTCCCGTGGCGTGTGCGGGTCGCCTTCCTTATCGGAAAACTGATGGTGGACTCGGTGGGTCGCCACCCACGAAATGGGGCCGCCCTCGAGCGCCAGCGAGCCGCAAACGGCCAGAAAATACTCAATGGCTTTGGGCACTTTGTAAGACCGGTGGGTCAACAGCCGGTGATATCCCATGCCGATTCCGAGGCTCAGTGAAATCCAATAGAGCGTCAGAAACGTAAAAAACGCAGGCCAGGTAAAGAAGAACAGCGCCGCAATAGCGCCGATGTGAAAAATCGAAAAGGCGATAACGCTGGTCCAGTTGATGCCGTCTTTTCTCCCGAATGGCCTGTGTGGGGTGTTCATTTGGTTCCAGCGGAAGGTGGGGGAAGAACCTGATTTGACGATAACAATGCGGATAGCGTGCAAGGTTTGTGTAATAGCTTATTGGGAGTAGGACCTCTGCACGAGGAATGCGGTCAGCGCCGGTACCAGGCGAGGTTACGGCGTCTCACCGCGTGATATCCAACCAGGAGCAGCACTGCGCCAACGACTGCCACGAAGATGCTGTAGATATTGAAGCCCGTCACGCCGGAAGCTCCGAACAGGCTAAAGAGAAAGCCGCCGGCAATAGCGCCGACAATCCCGAGGACAATGTCGAGAACGACGCCTTCGCCGGTCTTGTTTACGAGTTTGCTGCCAATGAAGCCAGCCAGCAGGCCGAGAACGATCCACGCGAGAATTGACATCTATACTCCTTAGTCGGCACGGATAGCAAATCCGGGGGCCGATACTTACCCTGCAGGTCCAATGCCGAATCCGCTCGGGCGTGTATCGACGCGTCACTCGAATCACTTGGGAACAAGAATTTTGCCCGCCGCCCCGCTATTGCCGCCGGCCTGGCGATCGCGTTGTCGCTTCTCGATCCCCTCGTCTTAACCACCTTTGCCATCCAGTTTCCATGAATTGCCGAATGTCGGCGTCTCAAGCCTGATGTGCAACCTGCATCGGAGTTGCCGGCTCGTTGATCAGTTCCTCGAAAAGCGTTCGGTAGTAAACCATTGCCTGGCGCAGGTCTTCCGTATTGGCCTGCCCCCGCGTTTGCCGAAGGGCAATATCGTGAGCCTTCCGGTAGCTCTCCAGAACCAGAGGATGATCGACAGAGATATCCGCCGAGCGCTGCTCAAACTCACTCACCGGGTAGCCACGCGTGGACATCACATCGCCCAGCAGCTGGTCCGCCTCTGTTACGGCGCCCGCCGGGCCGTCGACAAAACGCGACTGAACTCCGCGCCAGGACTCCACAAACCGCGCGCGGTCACCCGCGGCCAGAGGATGAATGTGAAATTCCTGAACTCTCTGTGTGCGCTTTTCGAGACCGGCCTCCGCATCCCGCCGGTTGCCGCCCTTCTCAATCGCTCGGGCATATTCAGCGCCACCGAACCTGGTTCGCAGCCTTTCGGTTCTGCGCTTTCGTTGCATGAAAAACACGGCGATGCCCAGAGCCAGAAACGCAATAAGGGCTATCGCCACCGCTAATTCTGTTGTGCTTAATACCGGTATACTCATAATTTTCTCTACTTTCTGTACCAGCCACTGTGTAGCCTCAGTTCCGCCGGGTGGACAGTGGAGTACTATGTTTCGTGCGGGCTGTGGTTGGCGGCAGTGGCAACAGTCAGGCGGCCGACGCAAGCCCCTCAATGTTTTCGTCAACTTCGATCTCGCGGCGATCGATCTGTTCCTGACAGTTGATACAAAAGGCGGCCCACGGCACGGCGGCCATCCGCTTGGCGGAGATGTCCTCGTCGCAATAGAGGCACGCCCCGTAGGTACCCTTTGCGATCCGGGCCAGTGCGATGCCGATCTGCTGGTGGAGGTTCGAGTCCCGATCGAGATTTCGAATGGCGAGTTCGCGTTCGCCCATCAATTGCACCCGATCGAGATCGTCGGAGGCCTTCTCGATCACTATTTCGTCCCGGTTACGCAACGCAGCGGATATTTCCATCTGCTTTGCCCGCAGGAGGCTCTCTAGTCTTTGGGTGACATCCTTTGTCATTATATTCTCCGCCGCTATTGCTGCTGCTTCGTGGTCGATGAATTCTTCGTAACGGTTTTCTCGGAGACTCCGTCAGGTGTGGAGTTGTCGGACTTGACCTCGACGCTGCGGGTGCTGCTGCTGGATTCCGATGTGGTAACGGGAGCGGGCGTTGCCGGCGCAGATGCGGCAGGTGTCGCGGCGGATGCAGCCGGGGGGGCCTGTTGGCAACCGGCGAGCATCAGGCCCAGGACCATGAGGGTGCAGGTCGCCAGGGTTTTGAAAGGGTATAGCTTCATTTGGATAGGTCTCTTTTCTCGTTGTACCCGTAGTAAGCAGGTGTGGGGCCATTTGGAGTTTCGCGTTTCTCAAACGGCGCGCGCCCGATCCGTCAAACGGGCAACGCGTACCTCCGTGTGGATCAGCCCTTAGCCAACGGAAGGACATTTGCTTCGGCCCCGCAGAGCCGATTCCCCTTTCAGGTAAGTGACCTTATTTCGCCGGAACGTTATGTGCGGAGGCCGGGCTCTTGCTGCGTCGTGCGGCCAGCGCCCTTCACTTTGCCCGCTTCACAGCTTCCAGCAATGCCGGATAGGGGTTGATGGCCTTTCCCTTCCACCACAGCTTTTCCAGGCCCAGCTCAAAGATCGCAAAATGCAGGTGCGGAGACTCCGGATCGGCGTTTCCTGTTGAGCCCACAAACCCGATCACTTCGCCCTTCCCGACCCGCATGCCCTCACGCAAGCCCTCGGCGTAGCGATCGAGATGAGCATAGTAATAGCAATACCCGCCCATATCGTCGAATTCGTAAATCGTGTGGCCTCCCGGTTTGCTGAAGAATAACTTGCGAATGACACCGGACACAACGGCATGCACCGGTGTACCCTTCGGAGCCGGAAGATCGATCGCCTCGTGTGGATGTCCCGAGTGGATTTCATCGAACGTGTCCCGCACCGCGGATGCGGTCAGTCCTCCGAGTGGGAGCCCAATCTCGGGTGTCGAAGCGCTCGCGCCAAGAGCGAGGACGAACACGAACCATTGCCCCGCCCGGCGTCCGCCCGACAGCAAAATGCCACGCCGCAAACTATTCCTCCGCCACCACTGGAGTGCCCTTGACGACCATATGCGAAAGATCGACCACGTCCCAGTTTGTAAGCCGGATGCATCCGTAAGATGCGCCCTGGCGCACGTGCCCTGGATCCTCCGTTCCGTGAATTCCATAGTGTTCTTTCGACAGCCCCATCCACACCAGTCCCACGGGGTTTCTCGGTCCCGGCGGAAGCTTCTCCGCCGCTTTTTTCGGGTCTACATTCCAGAAATGCACCGGGTCCCAGTTAAACCATGGATAACGCACGATGCTCATAATCTTCCAATTGCCGATGGGCAGGGGGTCATGCTCGCCCCCGAGGGTTGCCGGATATTGGGCCAGCACCTTGTCGGCACTGCCATATGCGGTTACCGTGCGTTTCGACTTCGATATCACGACTCGTGACGCACGACGTGCCGGAGACCGCTCCACATTCGCCACGATGATTTGCTCGCCCGCGGTGTCCAGTTTTTTCCCGGGATTCAATTCGGCCAGCAGTTTCGGCGACATGTGGAATTTTTCCCCCAAACCCTCCTCCGGCGATTCGTAGCCCATCCACTTCATCTTCGCCTGTTCCGCCGCGGTTTTCGGTATCTTTTCGTATGGACCCTTCACATCGGCTGCCGATATGGTGTAGGTGGTGAGCAGCGGACCGGTGTGGGCATCGAGCAATTTCCACATCTCGGCGTCCACTACGCCTGTTGGCTTCAACCCGTGGTTTTCCTGGTACCCTTTGACAGCGATTATCAGATCGCCGCCGTAGCGTCCATCGATCTCGCCGGGAGAAAACCTTGCGCAAGCCAGCAGGATCTGCGCCCGGATCACGCGTGGTCCCGTCGCGCCTGGCTCGACAACTCCCGTCGCCGGTTGCTCCACTTCGCTCGAAATAAGATTGCCGGAGACCGGCGCGGCAATGATGGATGTGGCCAGAACCAAAGCCGCCGCTATCCCACGGGTTGTCTGCACAGGTATCAGCCAGCACGTGTCAAGCCATTTGTCCGAAATAAGCGCCGCTGGTCACTGCGCTCTGATAACGCGGCAGGCTCGTTCACGCTGCCGATACACTCGCCAGTCGTTTATTGATCAGAATTCCCACGGCGATCAAAGCGACAATCATCGGTTTAAACAACAATAACCATCCCCAGGATTGTGTCAGGATGCCGAAGCATGCGCACGAAGTGACGCCCGTAACGATCCGCAACGATGGCGATAGCTGAATATCGAGCAGCCCGGCAAGCGGTAACGATTGCCAGGAATTTGCCTGCGCGGTAGTGGGAAGCGCCGGCGGCCGCGAAGAACATACTGGTCGGGAACGGGAAAGGAACCGCAGTGGAGGCTACCAAAGTCCCCGTGCCCCACTTCTCGAACAGGTTCAGGAGCGCGGATACTTCAGCGTTTCCAAATCTACCGTTCAGATAAGCCGATCCGGTTTTACGTGCGATTCGAAACGTAAGGCCCGCGCCGATAACGGAACCTGCTGTTGCAATGTTGGGAGCGGCGAGCTGGCAACGATTGCGAGAAAAAAAAGCCCCAATGCGCCCAAACGGCGGAACATCGAGGTGAAGCTGTATCCACCAGCCGGCCTCGCGCTTTGGAAGAGAACGTTCAGCATGGGTAACATATCAAGCCCGACGCTTTTGAACGGTCGTTTTGTATCAACCGTTCCATTTACCCGATATATCTGTCGCCGCAAAAAACGCCGAATACACCGGCGGGCCGAAGGACTTACCGGTTTACTTGCCGATCAATTTCTCAAGCTTACCCAGCTTCTTTTGAACGATACCAGCCACTTTTTCGATTCGGCCGTCCGCCTCAAGATCGGGATCGTGAGTCAGTTTGCCCTCAGCCTCTTTAGCCGTTCCTTTTGCATCGTGAAGGTCGCCTTCAATCTGTTGCCGTGTGCTGTTTGTCATTTTCCCTCGAACGTTCTTTGTTCTCAATACCGCGCGTCCCAATTCGAAGTGCACGTCCGGGACCAAACGAGAACGCGCCCGCTGACGTCCAAAGAAGAGTGCAGGCGGGCCTGTGCAGCGCAGCCCCGTTTCTCGGCAGTCCAAGGCGGCTGTGGAACTGAGGGTGAACGGCCATCTGAGTGCAACGCCACGATATTATCGTGGACTGCACACGCTGCGAATACCTCAC
>Ga0209167_10000220_pt1 | contig 52284 bp, 49 predicted proteins | sample Coa_R1_9_FD_187154 | JGI IMG/M metagenome (GOLD analysis project Ga0209167, IMG submission 187154) | Surface soil microbial communities from Centralia Pennsylvania, which are recovering from an underground coalmine fire - Coalmine... | ecosystem: Environmental > Terrestrial > Soil >...
CCGCCTTCGGGCGCCTCGATCAGCACGCGCAGGTCCGCATGGGCCCATTCAACCTGTCCCCAGGACAGTTTCTCGAGCACTTCGTCGGGCCAGACGGTGTCCAACAGCGGTTCGGCGCGCGCCCAGGAGGTATCGCCGTTCAGAACCTCGATCTCGATGCTCATCTCCCCCCACCTGCTTTCGCCTTCCCTTATACGCGAGGTGCGCGCGGCAAATTACCGGCGCCGAGGCAAAGCCGGAAAAATTCCTGGTAACGAAGAAAATATCCCTCGGGACGGCGGGCGCAGCACTTACGGGGGCCGGCCGGCTAGCGCAAATTGCGGTGTTTAAGCGCGATGGAACCTTCTATAAGGGGTTCTCGTTAAACCACGTCTCCCACCATTTTTCGGACATCACCCCATGACCTTCACGCTCCCCAACCTTCCCTATGCCTATGACGCGCTCGCGCCCCATATGTCGAAGGAAACGCTGGAATATCATCACGACAAGCATCATCAGGCCTATGTGACCAACGGTAACAATCTGCTGAAGGGGACCGAATTCGAGGGCAAGTCCCTGGAGGAGATCGTCAAGGGCTCGTTCGGCAAGAACGCGCCGCTCTTCAACAATGCCGGACAACACTACAACCACATCCATTTCTGGAAGTGGATGAAGCCCAACGGCGGCGGCAGCAAACTGCCCGGCCGTCTGGATAAGAAGATCAACGAGGACCTCGGCGGCCTCGAGAAGTTCAAGACCGATTTTGCCGCCGCCGGCGCCGGCCAGTTCGGCTCGGGCTGGGCCTGGCTATCGGTGAAGGGCGGCAAGCTCGAAATCTCCAAGACCCCCAACGGCGAAAACCCGCTGGTGCATGGCGCCACGCCAATCCTCGGCGTCGACGTCTGGGAGCACTCCTACTACATCGATTATCGCAATCGCCGTCCGGACTATCTGAAGGCCTTTGTCGATCATCTGGTGAACTGGGAATATGTCGACGAGCTGTTCTCGAAGACCTGACCTGATTGGCGATTAATCCGGGAAGGGCGGCAGCATCGAGCTGCCGCCTTTTTCATTTGCGCTGCCGCTCCGTTGCGCTTGCGGGGATCGCATGCTTGCGGCAAAACCGGCTTCGCCGGTGGCCTCGTTCGGGAAATAGCTAAAATGCATTATCTTCTGGTTTTTGTCGGTGGCGGTCTCGGTTCGACGTTGCGCCATTTGGTCAACATCACCTGCCCGCGTTTCCTCGGAACGCATTTTCCGTATCACACGTTCATCATCAACATCACCGGCTCGATCATCATGGGCCTGATTGCGGGCTATCTCGCCTTCAAGGGCGACGCATCGCAGTCCTGGCGGCTGTTCCTGATGACCGGCGTTCTCGGCGGTTACACCACCTTCTCGGCGTTCTCGCTGGATTCGGCGCTGCTTTACGAGCGCGGAGAAATCGGGCTTTCACTGCTCTACGTGCTGGGGTCGGTCGTGCTATCGATCCTGGGCCTGTTCGCAGGCCTTGCGCTGGTTCGCCAACTGACGTGAGCCCCGCCGGCTGGACCAACAGCAGCTTCCGCCCCATTTCACGCCAGGCCATTCCTTGTCAGAAAGCCCCCTGAAAGATCCGCAGCCCGCCGGCAACGCCGCCGAGACGGAAGGCGAGCCGCGTCCCGGACACATCCGAAAGCCCATCGGTTGGTCGATGATCGTGATCGGCGTGCTGGTCGCGGTCAGCGCGGGCCTCGTCTATCTGCGCGACGGTATCGATGGCGTTACCTCGATCCTGACCCACGACCTTAAGCTGTTCGGCGGAATCCTGCCGCGCGTGCTGGCGGGCTGCCTGCTCGGCGCGTTCATCGCGGAGCTATTGCCCCATGACAAGGTCTCGCGTTCGCTCGGACCGAAATCGGGTCTGAAGGGATTGCTGATCGGCACGGCCTTCGGCGTGATCATTCCGGGCGGGCCGTTCACCGCCTATCCGGTGGCGAGCGCGCTGCTCTCGGTCGGCGCCGATTTCGGCGCGACCATCGCCATGGTCGTGAGCTGGACGCTGATCGGGTATGGCCGCGCGGTGGCGTGGGAATTGCCGATCATGGGCACCGATTTCACGCTGTGGCGCATCGTGATCTCGCTGCCGCTGCCGATCCTGGCGGGCGCGTTCGGCCGCTTCGTCTATGTCCGGATTTATCGGAAAGGCGTGCCATGAGCACGGCGCTGATCATCGACGTCTTCCTGTGGAGCTCGGTGGCGGTGGTCGGGTTGATCGCGCTTCGGCGCGGCCGGACGGTGCTGGCGGTCTCGATGCGCGAAGGCTCGATGGATTTCATCAACATCGTGCCGCGCGTCGCGCTAGGCGTGATCGGCTCGGGCTACATCGCCGCCGTCATTCCGCAGGAGATCATCACGGGCTGGCTCGGTCCGAATTCGGGCTGGGCCGGCGTTCTCACTGCCGTAATCGCGGGTGCTGCGACACCGGGAGGGCCGGTGGTCGGCTTTTCGATCGGCGCGGTAGCCATGAAGGCCGGCGGCGGCATGCCCCAGATCATCGCCTATGTGGTCGCCTGGGCCCTGTTCGCCTTTCAGCGGCTGTTATTGTACGAAATTCCGTTCATGCCGGCGCGTTTTGTCTGGTTCCGCGCTGCGGTTTCCCTGCCGATTCCGTTTCTCGCCGCGGCGATCGCCATGATGATCGGGAAGCCATAGAACCCGGCGATTCGGTGGACTCCGCTAGTGTTATAATATAACATTCCAAGATGGCTTCCCCCTCCCATTCCCACGGCCATGACCGCGGGCATCCGCACGGCCACGGGCCGGCTTCGCCCCACCCGGCGCAACCGATTTCGTGGTCGATCCTGCGCCTGGCGGTGATCTCCCGGCTCACCGCAGCACTTGCGGTCGCGGCCGCCCTTTGGGCCGTGGTCTTGCTCGCGATGAGGTGAGCATGGCCGCCCAACTGCAATTCCGCGACGTCACGCTGGGCTACGACCGGCATCCGGCCGTGCATCACCTCAATGGCGAGGTCGCGCCCGGCGCGCTGCTCGCGGTGGTCGGCCCCAACGGTGCCGGCAAGTCGACGCTGTTCCGGGGCATTGTCGGGATCCTCAAACCCTTGGCCGGCACGATCCTCACCGATGGTCTCGACATCCGCGACATCGCCTATCTGCCGCAGACGGTGGATATCGACCGCAGCTTTCCGATTTCGGTTTTTGATTTCGTCGGCACCGGGCTGTGGCGCCAGGTCGGTTTTTTCGGCGGCATCGGCAAGGACGCGCGCGGGAGAATCGCGCAGGCGCTCGCAGCCGTCGGCTTGAGCGGTTTTGAGAACCGCACCATCGGCACGCTGTCCGGCGGGCAGATGCAGCGCATGCTGTTTGCGCGGGTGCTGTTGCAGGATGCGCGCCTGATCGTGCTCGACGAGCCCTTCAACGCCGTCGATGCCAAGACCTCGGCCGATTTGCTCGCGCTGGTCAAACGCTGGCATGGCGAAAGGCGCACGGTGCTGGCGGCACTACACGACATGGATCTCGTGCGCGCCAATTTCCCCGAGACCCTGCTGCTGGCGCGGGGCGAGGTCGCCTGGGGCGTGACGGGCGGAGTGCTGACCGTTGAGAATCTCATGGAAGCGCGGCGGATGTGCGAGGCGTTCGACGACAGCGCGGCCGCCTGCGCCGTCGATGATGCGGCCTCGAAGGCCGCTTGACCGATGATTTACGATGCGCTGATCGCGCCCTTTGTCGAATTCGAATTCATGCGCCGGGCGCTCGCCGCCGCGATCGCGCTTTCGCTCGGCGGCGCGCCGATCGGCGTCTTCCTGATGCTGCGGCGGATGAGCCTGGTCGGTGACGCAATGGCCCACGCCATCCTGCCCGGCGCGGCGATCGGCTTCCTGCTCTCAGGCCTGAATTTGTTCGCGATGACGGTGGGCGGCCTGATCGCAGGCTTCACTGTGGCGATCCTGGCCGGCGTGGTGGCGCGCACCACCGAACTGAAGGAAGACGCGTCGCTCGCCACCTTCTACCTGGCGTCGCTGGCGCTCGGCGTGACCATCGTTTCCATCAAGGGCACCAATATCGATCTGTTGCACGTATTGTTCGGCAATATTCTCGCCATGGACGACCCGACCCTGCTAGTTGTCGCGTTCAACGCCACCATCACCCTTGCCGCGCTGGCTGTGATCTACCGTCCGCTCGTGATCGAAAGCGTCGATCCGGTTTTCCTGCGCACCGTGAGCCGCGCCAGCGCGCCCGCGCATCTCGCCTTTCTTGCGCTCGTTGTCGTCAATCTGGTCAATGGCTTTCAGGCGCTCGGCACGCTGCTCGCGGTCGGATTGATGATCCTGCCCGCCGGCATTGCGCGATTCTGGTCGCGCGACATCACCGGCATGATCTGCATCGCGGTGGTGAGCGCGATCGTCTCCGGCTATGCCGGGTTAGTGCTGTCGTTCCAGACCAGGGTGCCGTCGGGGCCGGCGATCATCCTGGTGGCTACCATGCTCTATGTCGGCTCGGTCTTGTTCGGCAATGTCCGCGGCGTGATCAGGCAATTGTTTCCCGGCCACCACCTCGAGGCGTAGCGTGATGGATGAGCTTAGAATCCGCGGTTTCCTCTTCACCTCTCCCCTTGTGGGAGAGGTCGGATCGGGCAGGTGATGCGAAGCATCAACTGTACGATCCGGGTGAGGGGTTACGCTCTCACGATAGACCGCAACCCCTCACCCCAACCCTCTCCCACAAGGGGAGAGGGAGCTCACCGCCGATGCCGGCGCATCGAGTCATTTCAATTAAAATGGATCCAGACTCCAGCAATGCGGCGTCTTCGGCTCGTCGCGCTGATGCTTGCGACGACGATCCTGCCCGCCGGCGCGCAGGAACCCTTGAAGGTCGTCGCCAGCTTCTCGATCCTCGGGGACTTCGTGAAGGATGTCGGCGGCGCGCGCGTCGACGTCACGACCTTGGTCGGCCCCAATGGCGACGTGCATGTCTATGTGCCGGCGCCCGCGGACGCCCGCAAGATCGCCGACGCCAAGCTTCTCGTCATCAACGGGCTTGGCCTCGAGGGCTGGTTGCCCCGGCTATTGCAGGCATCAGGCGGCAAGGCGCCGATCGTTATGGCCACCAAGGGTATTGCGCCGCTTAAGCTCGGCTCCGATGCCGACCCGCATGCCTGGCAATCGGTCGCCAACGCGAAAATTTATGTCGTCAATATCCGCGACGGGCTGATTGCCGCCGACCCCGCGGACGCCGTGGTCTTTCGCAACAACGCGGCAGCTTATCTGGAGCGGCTCGATGCGCTGGACGGCGAGGTGCGCGCAGCGATCAAGCGAATCCCTGAAAGCCGCCGCAAGGTGATTTCGACCCACGACGCCTTCGGCTATCTTGCTTCGGCCTATGGCATCCAGTTCATCGCGCCGCTCGGCGTTTCCACCGAATCGGAAGCCAGCGCCCGCGACATCGCCGGCATTGTCGCCCAGATCAGGAGCGAGAAAATCCCGGCGGTGTTCCTTGAGAAAATGATCGATCCCCGGCTGATGCAACGGATATCGGCTGAGACCGGCGCCAAGGTCGGCGGGACGCTTTATTCCGACAGTCTGACCGATGAAAAGGGCGATGCCCCCACTTACATTGACATGGTCAGGCACAATATAAGGACGCTGACGCGCGCGCTGGCTAATTAGGGCAGGGGCCTCCCTGCTGCCGGCGGCTCAAATACCGTTTCCGGAGTGACTATGTCCGAATTGACGTCCCAAAAAATTCCCGTGACCGTGCTGACCGGCTATCTCGGCGCCGGCAAGACTACGCTTCTCAACCGCATCCTTTCCGAAAACCACGGCAAGAAATACGCCGTGATCGTCAACGAATTCGGCGAGATCGGCATCGACAATGACCTGATCATCGGCGCCGACGAAGAAGTGTTCGAAATGAACAATGGCTGTGTTTGCTGCACCGTGCGCGGCGATCTGGTGCGGATTCTCGACGGTTTGATGAAGCGCAAGGGGAAATTCGACGCCATCATCGTCGAGACCACCGGTTTGGCCGATCCGGCGCCGGTGGCGCAGACTTTTTTCGTCGACGAGGACGTGCAGAGGAACGCCCGGCTGGATGCGGTGGTGACGGTGGCCGATGCGAAATGGCTAAGCGACCGGCTGAAGGACGCGCCAGAGGCCAAGAACCAGATCGCGTTTGCCGACGTGATCGTGCTCAACAAGACCGATCTCGTCTCCAGGGGTGAGCTCGCCGAGGTCGAGGCGCGGATCAGGGCGATCAATCCGTATGCCAAACTGCATCGTACCGAGCGCTGCCAAGTCGCGCTATCGGATGTTCTGGAGCGCGGTGCGTTCGATCTCGACCGCATCCTGGAGATCGAACCGGAATTTCTCGAAGCTGACGATCACGATCACCATGACCACGATCATCACCATCACGGCCATGGTCATCACAACGATCACAACCACAGCCATGGTGGTCTGAAGCATTACCATGACGAGGACATGCAGTCGCTGTCGCTGCGATCCGACAAGCCGCTCGATCCCGCCAAATTCATGCCCTGGCTGCAAAACCTCGTCGCCAGCGAAGGCCAGAAGATCCTGCGCTCGAAGGGAATCCTCGCCTTCAGCGACGATGACGACCGCTACGTCTTCCAGGGCGTGCACATGATGCTGGAAGGCGATCACCAGCGGCCCTGGAGGGAAGGCGAGCCGCGGCAGAGCCGCCTGATCTTCATCGGCCGCGAATTGCCCGAGCAAACGATCCGCGAAGGCTTTGAACGCTGTATCACCACGTGATGACAGAATTCGATCCGGGCGAATCCGCCTCCATTGTCTCCGTCACCGATCAGGTGCGCGCGATCGCGATTGGCGCGCCGGTCACGTCGGTGCATTTTCTGGGCGACAAAGCTGTCTTTGTCGGCGCCGAGGAAAATGTGTTCGTCGCAAGCGCCGACGGAGAACTCTCCACCGTTGCTGTTCTAAGTGGCGGCATCCTGTGCGCGGCATCCGACGGCGCCCGCCTCGTCATGGGCGGCGATGACGGCAAGGTCACCTCGCTCAACGCCAAGGGCGAGGTGACGGGGCTTGCGACCGATTCCAAACGGCGCTGGATCGACAACGTCGCGCTGCATCCGGACGGCGCAGTGGCCTGGTCGGCCGGCAAGACCGCCCTTGTCCGCGGCGGCAAAAATGAAGAGAAATCGCTCGACGTGCCCTCGACGGTCGGCGGGCTCGCGTTCGCGCCGAAGGGCCTGCGGCTCGCGATCGGGCATTATAACGGCGCGACGCTGTGGTTTCCGAACATGGCGGCCAAGCCGGATTTTTTGGAGTGGGCGGGCTCGCACCTCTCCGTTACCTTCAGCCCCGACAACAAGTTTCTGGTGACGGCGATGCACGAGGCGGCGCTGCACGGCTGGCGCCTTGCCGATAACAGGCACATGCGCATGACCGGCTATCCCGGCCGCGTCCGCTCGATGTCGTGGAGCGCCGGCGGCAAGGCGCTGGCGACATCCGGCGCGGACGCCGTCATCCTGTGGCCATTCGCCAGCAAGGACGGCCCGATGGGCAAGGAGCCGGCGATGCTGGCGCCGCTCAAGGCGCGCGTCACCATGGTCGCCTGCCATCCCCGGCAGGACATTTTCGCCGCCGGTTACAGCGACGGCACGGTCTTGATGGTGCGAATGACCGATGGCGCGGAGATTTTGGTGCGCCGGAACGGCGGCGCGCCGGTCGCGGCGCTGGCCTGGAACGGCAAGGGCACGCTGCTGGCGTTCGCCGCGGAAGATGGCGAGGCTGGTTTGCTGGCGCTTTAGGCCGTTTTCGAGCGCGGTTCCCGGGGAACAATTTCCATCCGGCACCCGTTGGTCCCGCGAACAAATTCGCGGGGCCTAGCAAAATGCCGTCGGACGATAGGGAACGCCAATCGGGAAGGGATTCTTTTCTTGCCTCGCTGCTCATCGTGGCGGGCATCGTCATATCCGGCGTTTCGCTCGTTGAGATTGCGAAGACCGACGGCCGCATGGCTCAGACGACGCAACCGTCGCAGCCCTCCCCGCCGCCTGAGTCAAACGACAGGCCTGCGGAATCAAAGCCCAGCGGCGTACGCCCGACCACGCCGGCGCCCGAACCGGCCCAACCCAGCGCGCAGGCACAGAAGGAGGGCGTAAAGCCGGCGCTGCCGCCTGCGCCCGCCGAAAAGATGGCGCCACCGATGAAGGATAGGTGACCTCCCTTGCGGGGGCGGATTTGACGCTCGGGCTCGGGACGGTGGCGTTCGATTATATGAAGAGGTGAAGCCGTGGCACCTCGCGCAGTCTGTCATGCCCCGTGTAAGCGGGGCATCCAGTACGCCGAGACGCCTAGGGGAATCGATATGCCAGTGATTACTGGATCACCCGCCTCCGCGGGTGATGACGACCAAGTTGGCGCGAGATTCCGCCGACCGCCTCACCGCACCAGCACATTCCTGAACTGCCAGGGATCGGACGTGTCGATGTCTTCGGGGAATAATCCAGGCCGATCCGAGAGCGGCGTCCAGTCGGTGTAGAAACCTTGCACCGGGCCGAGATACGGCCTTTGGATCTCGAGGCAGCGGTGGAAATCCATCTCGTCCGCCTCGACGATGCCGGCGGTGGGGTTTTCCAGCGCCCACACCATGCCGGCGAGCACCGCCGAGGACACCTGCATGCCGGTGGCGTTCTGGTAGGGCGCGATATTCCGCGTTTCCTCGATCGAGAGCTGCGATCCATACCAATAGGCGTTCTTGGCGTGGCCAAAAATCAGTACGCCGAGTTCATCGATGCCGTCGACGATTTCGTGCTCGTCGAGAATGTGCCATTTCTGCTGCATTTTGCCGGTCGCGCCGAAAATCTCGTGCAGCGACAGCACCGCGTCGTTGGCCGGGTGGTAGGCGTAGTGACAGGTCGGGCGGTACACCACGCTTTGGCCGTCCCGCAGCGTGAAATAGTCGGCGATCGAGATCGACTCGTTGTGCGTGACCAGGAAGCCGTATTGTGCGCCCGGTGTGGGGCACCACGAACGTACCCGCGTGTTGGCGCCGGGTTGCAGCAGATAGATCGCGGCCTGGCATCCGGTCTCATGCTTGCGGCCGTTCTCCGGCATCCATTTTTCGTGGGTGCCCCAGCCGAGCTCGGCCGGTTGCATGCCCTCGGAAACAAAGCCCTCCACCGACCAGGTGTTGACGAACACCTCCATCGGCTTCGGATTCCTCGATCGCTGGGTATCGCGCTCGGCGATATGGATGCCCTTGACGCCGAGCTTTTGGGCGAGCCGGCCCCAACCCTCGCGGGTCTTCGGCTCGTTGAACGATGTGTTGGTATCGCGGGCGATGTCGAGCAGCGCCTGCTTGACGAACCACGACACCATGCCGGGATTGGCGCCACAGGTGGAGACCGCGGTCGGGCCGCCCGGGTTTTTGTGCTTGGCCGCGAGCAGCGTTTCGCGCAGCGCGTAATTCGAGCGGCTTTCCGGACTGATCTTCTTGTCGAAATAAAAGCCGGCCCACGGCTCGACGACGGTGTCGATATAGAGCGCGCCGATCTCGCGGCACATGGTCATGATATCGACCGAGGAGGTATCGACGGACAGATTGACGCAAAAACCCTGGCCGCCGCCTTCGGTCAACAACGGCACCAGCAAGTCGCGGTAATTGTCGCGGGTTACCGCCTGCTTGATGAAGCGCACGCCGTGGCTCCTGGCGAGCTCGCCGTCCTCATGCGGATCGATGATGACGAAACGCGATTTGTCGTAATCGAAATGCCGCTCGATCAGCGGCAGGGTACCTTTGCCGATCGAGCCGAAGCCGATCATGACAATGGGGCCGGAAATTTTCGCGTGGATTTGCGAGGGGCTCATGGACTTGCTCTCTCCGGAAAATGGACGCTGCGCAAAGGGGTGGGTCAGGGGGTTCGCCGTTTGGCGGTCACTTCGATCTCGACCTTCATCTCGGGCTTGAGCAGCCCCGCGACGACCAGCAGGGTTGCGGCCGGCCTGATATCTCCTAGCTTCTCGCCGCAGACCGCCAATACCGCATCGGCATCCCTGACGTCGGTGACGTAATAGGTCGCGCGGACGATGTCGGCCAGGGTGAAACCGCCGTCTCGCAGCGCGGCTTCGATGGTCCTGAAGCAGTTTCGTGTCTGGCCGGTGACATCCGCCGGCATGGCCATGGTGGCGTAGTCGTAGCCGGTCGTGCCGGCGACGAAGGCGAAATCTCCGTCGATCACGGCGCGGCTGAAGCCGGCGGCCTTTTCAAAGGGCGAGCCGGTGGAAATAAGACGGCGGGGCATCTAAACCTCGATCTGGTGCCTGACCCGAAAGATATCGGGTATTGGCTGGCTGAAATACGCAACCCTTCGCTATATCAGTGCGAACGTTGTGTCACGTCGCCGGACGGCGGGGTCGGCGAACCCCATCGGCGCAGCAAGATGTCGCGGACGATCATGACCGCCAACAGGATGAGCAGGGTTGTGGCGATGACGCCGCGGCGGCGCGAAGGCGCGGCGGCGGGGGTCGTGGTCGGGGTTTGCTTCATGGCGCGTCCGTCGCGCAGGCGGCGGCAGGTTCGCAAGCTGCGGTTTTCGCCAAAGTTCGCATCCAGCGGCGCTTCACGCGACCCGACCGGCTGCGCCGGTCGACCTCCCCAGCGAGCGGGAGAGGTTGAGAGGGTCAGATGTGGTAGGTCCGCAGCGGCGGGAAGCCGTTGAAGGCCACCGACGAGTAAGTCGACGTATACGCGCCGGTTCCCTCGATCAGCACCTTGTCGCCGATCTCGAGCGTCACCGGGAGCGGATACGGCAGCTTCTCGTACAGCACATCGGCGGAGTCGCAGGTCGGGCCTGCGAGCACGCACGGCGTCATTTCGGCGCCGTCATGCGGCGTGCGGATGGAGTAACGGATCGATTCGTCCATGGTCTCGGCGAGACCGCCGAACTTGCCGATGTCCAGATACACCCAGCGCACATCGTCCTCGTCGCTCTTCTTGGAGATCAGAACGACTTCGGTCTCGATGATGCCGGCATTGCCGACCATGCCGCGGCCCGGCTCGATAATGGTCTCCGGGATCTGGTTGCCGAAATGCTTGCGCAACGCACGGAAGATCGACCGCCCGTATTGCACGACCGGAGGAACGTCCTTGAGGTACTTGGTCGGGAATCCGCCGCCCATGTTGACCATGGAGAGGTTGATCCCCCGCTCGGCGCAGTCGCGGAACACGGTCGAGGCCATCGCCAACGCGCGGTCCCATGCCTTCACCTTGCGCTGCTGGGAACCGACATGGAACGAGATTCCATAAGCCTCCAGCCCGGAGCGCTTGGCGAGGTCGAGCACCTCGACCGCCATCTCCGGATCGCAGCCGAACTTGCGCGACAGCGGCCATTCGGCGCCGGCGCAGTCATAGAGGATGCGGCAGAACACCTTCGAGCCGGGGGCGGCGCGCGCGATCTTTTCGACCTCGGCGGTGCAATCGGCGGCATAAAGGCGAATGCCGAGCGCGAAGGCGCGGGCGATGTCGCGCTCCTTCTTGATCGTGTTGCCATAGGAAACCCGCTCGGGCGAGGCGCCCGCGGCGAGCACCATCTGGATTTCGGCCACCGAGGCGCAGTCGAAGCACGAGCCCATCGAGGCCAGAAGCGCCAGCACCTCCGGGGCCGGGTTTGCCTTTACCGCATAGAACACGCGGCTGTCGGGCAGCGCCTTGGCGAAGCTCTGATAGTTGTCGCGCACGACTTCGAGGTCGACGACGAGGCAAGGCTCGACGTCCTGGCCCTCGCTGCGGCGGTTGCGCAGGAATTCCTGAATTCGTTCGGTCATAGCACCCTCCAAACGGCCCAGCGACGGGACCCGTTCAAATGTGATCTCGGATGAGAGCGCTTCAGCCACTTCGCGCGATGGAGGCGCCACGAGGCCGAAAAACTCAAACCGAATTGTGCTGCCGTGGATTGGTTGGGAAGGATCCCGCCCGCACACCTGGCAATGAAGGACAAGCCTCTTCGGTAATCGCGCCGGCTGGTGGAAAGCCGGCAGAGACCAAAAAAGCCCGATCCGTCGTTGCTTTAAGTCGCGTCCCCCGTTGAGAACGAGGTGCACCGGTTCGCCTCCGGCTGCCAGTCACGGTTGCAAGGAGCGAGGAGACCTTCAACGGCATCTCTTGAGAGAGATGCTGGCCTCTCAAATCTTCGACTAAGAAGTCACCGACTTACTAAGTCTTGGACTCGAGCGACCCTCGGTTCTTCGTCCCTTGGCGGCTGTCCGGCCTCTTGTCCGGATACCCACCGACTGACACACGACCACAGGCACGTGCGAAATTGGGCAATTCTGCAAATAAGCGTTTTGAGTCTGCTTCGCAACAATTTTTTTAGGTTGAGGGGAAATTTCCCTAACGGCTGCTTACGTCGTCACGCCTGGAAGCGCGCGAGCGAGGTCGAACATGAACGCGCGTTAAGTTTCTTTAACGAAGTGTAAGCGCTCGAAGCGCGCCTCGCGGTATCTCGCGCGGCGCGGCTTACGCGCGGCGCGTGAAGGGCTCGACGCGCTGTGCTGCGCGGAAGAACACCACCATGACGAAGACGCCGATCGCGAACAGCACGGCTTGCAGGATGTGCGCCCAGGTATCTTCAGGGATGCTCAGATAGAACGTCTCCGGCGGCAGCAGGATTGCGAGCGCCCAACCGCCGGCGAACGCCGCGCCGAACACCTCTGCGCCGATCAGGATCGCCGCCGAGAGGACGGTGATGACACTGGGCCAGACGATCTGGCGGCCGCTCGTCGGGGTGGTCTGCGAACTCATGGGCAAACTCCTGTTTGAGGGCCGCAATCTCCATGAAAAGGGCGGCGCTATCAAGCGCAAAAGGCCCAAAAAAGCCCTATCGCGTGATATAGCGTCGCCCGATAGAATTGGGATGCAAACGAGAATTGTGATGTCAGATACAACGGAAATGACGGCTACAGCGCCAAGCAACCCGCTGCTCAAGGCGTGGCAGACGCCGTTCGAGACCCCGCCCTTCGCCGACATCGCGCCGGAGCACTTTCTCCCCGCCTTCGAGCAGGCGTTCGCCGACCACGCGGCCGAAATCGCCGCGATCACCCATGATCCTTCGGTGCCCGACTTCGCCAACACGATCACCGCGCTCGAGCGCTCGGGCAAGCTGCTCGACAAGGTTTCGGCGGTCTTCCACGACCTGGTGTCGGCGCATTCCAACCCGGCGCTTCTGGAGGTCGACAAGGAGGTGTCGCTCAGGATGGCGCGTCACTGGAACCCGATCATGATGAACGCCGTGCTGTTCGGCCGGATCGCGCTGTTGCACGACAATCGGGCCACGCTAGACCTGACCGGCGAGCAGAGGCGGCTCCTGGAGCGCACCTATACCCGTTTCCACCGCGCCGGCGCCGGGCTCGACGAGGCGGCCAAGGCGCGGATGGCCGAGATCAACGAGCGGCTGGCCCATCTCGGCACGACCTTCAGCCACCATCTCTTGGGCGACGAGCAGGACTGGTCCCTGGAGCTTGGCGAAGCCGATCTTGACGGCCTTCCCGACAGTTTTGTCGCAGCCGCTAGATCGGCGGCGGAGGAGCGCGGAATGGCCGGCAAGGCGATCGTGACGCTGTCGCGCTCCTCGGTCGAGCCCTTCCTCAAGACCTCCGGCCGCCGCGAGCTGCGCGAGAAGGTCTACAAGGCCTTTGTCGCGCGCGGCGACAATGGCAACGCCAATGACAATAATGCGGTCATTGTCGAGATCCTGAGCTTGCGCGAGGAGAGCGCCAGGCTCCTGGGCTACCCGACTTTCGCCGCCTATCGCCTCGAGGATTCGATGGCCAAGACGCCGGAAGCGGTGCGGGGCCTGTTGGAGCGGGTCTGGACGCCGGCGCGGGCCCGCGCGCTCGCCGATCGCGACGACCTCCAGGCGCTGGCGGCCGAGGAGGGCGGCAATTTCGCGCTCGCCCCCTGGGACTGGCGCTATTACGCCGAGAAGCTGCGGCAACGCCGCGCCAATTTCGACGACGCCGCGATCAAGCCGTATCTGGCGCTCGACAACATGATCGAGGCGGCCTTCGACTGTGCCAGCCGCCTGTTCGGCCTCAGCTTCTCCGAGCGCAAAGATATCCCGGTCTGGCATCCGGACGTGCGGGTCTGGGAGGTTGCGGACAGCGCGGGCAAGCACAAGGCGCTGTTCTATGGCGACTACTTTGCCCGGCCCTCGAAGCGTTCGGGGGCGTGGATGACCTCGCTTCGCGACCAGCAAAAGCTTGACGGCGAGGTCGCGCCGTTGATCATCAATGTCTGCAACTTCTCCAAGGGGGCGGACGGCCAGCCCTCGTTGCTGTCGCCGGACGACGCCCGCACCCTGTTCCACGAATTCGGCCACGCCCTGCACGGGATGCTGTCGGACGTGACCTACCCATCGCTATCGGGCACCAACGTATTCACCGATTTCGTCGAACTGCCCTCGCAGCTCTACGAGCACTGGCAGGAACAGCCGCAGGTGCTGCGGCAATTTGCCCGGCATTACCAGACCGGCGAGCCGCTGCCGGACGACCTGCTGAAGCGCTTCATCGCCGCGCGCAAATTCAACCAGGGCTTTGCCACGGTCGAATTCGTCGCCTCCGCGCTTTTGGACCTCGAATTCCACACCAAGCCTGCTTCCGCCAGCCGGGATGTGCGGGCCTTCGAGCGCGAAGAACTGACGAAAATCGGGATGCCCGCGGAAATTTCAATGCGGCACCGGCCCCAGCAATTCGGGCACGTCTTCTCCGGCGGTTACTATGCCTCGGGCTATTACAGCTATATGTGGTCCGAGGTGATGGATGCCGACGCCTTCGGCGCCTTCGAGGAGGCCGGCAATATCTTTGACCCTGCGACCGCAAAGCGCCTGCACGACGACATCTATTCCTCGGGCGGTTCGCGCGATCCGGAAGACGCCTATGTCGCGTTCCGTGGCCGGGAGCCGGAAGCGGAAGCGCTGCTGCGCCGCCGTGGCCTTCTGGAAGCGCCCGAGGCGGCGTGAGGTGGGTAACGCGACGCACCGCTGCCTTGCCTTGGTGCTATTGGCCGGCACGCTGGTGTTCGGCCCACAGGCAGCGCAGGCACACCCCCATGTCTGGATCACATCGACGAGCGAGCTGATCTACGCCCCGGACGGCTCGATCACGGGTGTGCGTCACGCCTGGACATTCGACGACATGTTCTCGACCTACGCCTTGCAGGGCATCGAGAGCAAGACCAAGGGCGTCTACAGCCATGAGGAGCTGGCGCCGCTGGCGCAGACCAATGTCGAATCGCTGAAGGAGTTCGGCTACTTCACCTTCGCCAAGGCCGACGGCAAGAAGCAGAAATTCATCGAGCCGGTCGATTACTTCCTCGACTACAAGGATGGCCTTCTGATCCTGCACTTCACCCTGCCGCTGCAGACCCCGGTGAAGTCGAAAGAGCTGGCGCTCGAGGTGTTCGATCCGACGTTCTTTGTCGATTTCAAGCTCGCCGACAAGGATCCCGTCAAACTGGTCGGCGCTCCGGCCGCCTGCCAGGTCAGCTTCCAGCGCCCGAACGACGGCGCGGCAAGCGCGCAGAAGCTCGGCGAGCAGAACTTTATCAGCGGCGACAATTCCAACTTCGGGGCGATGTTCGCCAACAAGATCATGGTGGCGTGCCCATGAGGCTGCGGTCTCTCCGGAAATGGCGGCCAAGCCTCGCACATGGTCTGGCGATCGGCGTTATGGCAGTCGCCGCCGTTCTGCTGCTCGACGGCCTCATGCATGTCCTGACGGCGCAAACGCCGTTCGGCGGCCCGCGCCCGAGCGCCGAGCCGCAAGTCGGCGGCATCGTCGGCTGGCTGCTCGCCAAACAATCGGAATTCTACCGCGAGATATCCTCGACCATACGCGTCGCCAAATCCGACGGCAGCGCGGTCTGGACGCTGCTGGCGATTTCCTTTGCCTACGGCATTTTTCATGCCGCCGGTCCTGGTCACGGCAAGGCGGTGATCTCGTCCTATCTGGTTGCCAATCAGGAGACGGCGCGGCGCGGCGTGGTGCTGTCCTTTGCCTCCGCGCTGACGCAATCGCTGGTCGCGGTGGTGATTGTCGCCATCGGCGCCTTAATGCTCAACGCCACCGCCAAGGCCATGTGCGGGGCGGAGAAGACAATCGAGATTGCGAGCTACGCCCTGATCGCGGCATTCGGCGCAAGACTGGTCTGGACCAAGGGCGGCGGTTTTATGCGTGCGTTACAGGGGTCGCGGCCGGCACTCGCGATGGTCGCGGCGACGCACCATCATGATCACCATAACGACGATCACGTCCATGACGAGCATTGCGGCCACGCCCACGGCCCGGAGCCGAGCGAACTCGCCGGCCCCGGCGGCTGGCGGCGCGGCTTTGGCGCGATTTTCGCGGTGGGACTGCGGCCCTGTTCGGGGGCGATCCTGGTTCTGGTGTTTGCGCTGGCGCAGGGTCTGTTCTGGGCCGGCATCGCGGCAACCTTCGTGATGGGGATCGGCACCGCGATCACGGTTGCGGCGATTGCCGTCATGGCGGTGTCGGCCAGGGACGTGGCGCGCCGTCTGAGCGGCGCCAAGGAAGGCGGCGGCGCGCTTTTCATGCGCGGCGTCGAATTCGCCGCCGCGGGGCTCGTGCTGTTATTCGGCGTCGGTCTCTTGTTCGGCTATCTCACGGCCGAACGGGTGACGTGCTTTTAGCTGCTCGCAGGTCCAGCCGCCGCGGGCGCGAGCGGGCGTCTTGCCAACTCCCTCTCCAGGTTCGTGATATTCTCAAACAGCCGTCCGGTGGTGAGCTGAAGAAAATAAAATCCGAACTGCGGATTCTGGAAATAAAGCTGCTTGACCTGGTCGTAGGTGATCACCAGTACCCGACCAGGTTCAACGCATTCCAGCGTTCCGGTGCGAGCCTTGTCGGGCGTCAAGAAGCCGAGTTCTCCAACGACCTGACCGTGCGCGATCTCTATGCCGATTTCAGTAAGCCGAAATCGTCCCGAAACGATGAAGAACATCTCGTTGGCCGTGCCGCCTCGGTGAAACAGCGTTTCACCCGCGCGAACTTCGCGGATCGTGCTGAACGGCTTGATCCACTCCATGCTGAGGTCGTCTCGCGTGGCCACGCGAACCTGCTTGACCAGCGCCAGCATCTGCCGCAGCCGCATCGTGTTTAGAGGCAACAATATGAGATGAAGAAAGAGGACCGGATAGGCCAGGGCCAGATAACCGTAGGCGATAAAGAATACGTTGCTCACAATGCCGGCCACGCGAAGCGGAATCATGGTCTTCATATAAAATGTGAGGAAGACGCACACGGCGGCGGCATAGCCAATCATTTCGGCTTGAGTCACGGCAAAATTCCTCGATAAAAAATCGCGCCCGGGGTCTTGTGGTCAAAAGCCTACCAGCTTGACGTGGCTCTCGCCACCGCCGGGCCCCTACATCGGCAAATAGCCGCGGATCGCCGGCATGAAGAAGATCGCGATGTTGATCGCAAAGCCGATGGTCCACAGGATCGAGCGCAACGTCGGCCGATCGCCGAGATAAGTGAACACATAGGCGATCCGCACGATTAGAAACAGCACCGCCAATTCGTCGATCAAATTCTGCGGCGCGGCGCGGAATTCCGCGAGCAGGACGGCGGCAGCAAAAAACGGAAGCGCTTCGATGCCGTTCTGGTGCGCGCCCAGCGCGCGGGCGCGAAGCGGATCTTCGAAAAAGGCCGGGTCGCGCGGTTTGGAATTGTCGTAGCTGCGAAACCCGATCCACTTGATCGGTGCGATCGACATCAGATAGAGCATCACGCTTCCGAAAACGCACCATTCGGCGATTGTCATGGTTCCCTCGGGCAACGTGGCGGCCGACGACGCCTCGCATCGCCGGGCAGTAAGCGACAGTATCGAAACCGCGGTTATCTTGACAAGGATGGTCCGACGCGCGAAGCCAACGATATCATGACAACGGTCATCCCCAGAGAGAAGGCAACGGCTGCGGCCGACATCAGGCCGGAGCGCGTCGGGGTTCTCCTGGTCAATCTCGGCACCCCCGACACTGCGGATTCGCGCGGTGTGCGCGTTTATCTCAGGGAGTTTCTGTCCGATCCCCGCGTGATCGAAGATCAGGGCCTGCTGTGGAAGCTGGTGCTCCACGGTATCATTCTGCGCACCCGTCCGGCGCGCAAAGCGCGCGACTACCTGAAGATCTGGAATGCTGAGAAAAACGAATCTCCGCTCAAGACCATTACGCGCGCGCAATCCGAGAAACTGGCTGCCGCCATATTGGACCACGACCATGTCGTGGTCGATTGGGCGATGCGTTACGGCAATCCGTCGATCGCTTCGCGGATCGAGTCTCTCGTCGCGCAAGGCTGCGACCGGCTCCTGGTGGTGCCGCTTTATCCGCAATATTCGGCCGCGACCTCGGCGACCGTTTGCGACGAGGTGTTTCGCGTGCTTGGCAAGATGCGCGCGCAACCGACGCTTAGGGTGACACCGCCCTATTACGACGATCCCGGTTACATCGAGGCGCTGGCGGTTTCGATCGATACCCACCTGGCGAGCCTGCCGTTTCAGCCTGAACTTATCGTGGCCTCCTTCCACGGCATGCCGCAGAAATATGTCGACAAGGGCGATCCCTATGAACGCCAGTGCGTCGCGACCACCGAAAGCCTGCGCCGGCGCTTGGGACTTGACGCTTCAAAACTCCTGCTGACGTTCCAGTCGCGGTTCGGCTTCGACGAGTGGCTCAAGCCCTATACCGATAAAACCATCGAGAAGCTCGCCAAGGACGGCGTGCGCCGCATTGCCGTCGTCACGCCCGGGTTTTCAGCCGATTGCCTGGAGACACTGGAAGAAATCGCGCAGGAAAACGCCGAGATTTTCAAACATCACGGCGGCGAGCAATTCACCTTCATCCCGTGCCTGAACGACAGCGAGCCGGGCATGGATGTGATCCGCCAGCTCGTGCTGCGCGAGCTTCAGGGCTGGATATGATCCTCGCGCGATCCGTCCCGTGGCTTTCATCCTTCGAGACGGCCGCGTTGCGGCCTCCTCAGGATGAGGTCTAGGACCTTGTTCAGGCCTTAAATCCTCATGGTGAGGAGCGCAGCATCGCTGCGCGTCTCGAACCACGAGGCCATTGGATGGATCGCGGTCATGATAGACCCAGTTGGAAAATGCCTCTAAACCCGCCACTATTCGGTTGCCGAACGTCTGGCGGCCGGCAAACTCGGCCTTACTTATCTCCGTAAATTGTTGGCTGAACCGGCGGGGCCGGGATGCAGACCAACAAGCGTTTCGCCCGGGCGCGTTTCGAGCCGGGCATTGGGAGGATTTATGACCGGTTTCGACATCTTCGCCATTGCGTTGGTTCTTCTGGTGATTTTCACGCTGTTTGCCGGCATCAAGACCGTGCCGCAGGGCTATGATTGGACCATCGAGCGGTTCGGCAAATACACTCGCACCCTGTCGCCGGGACTGAACATCATCGTGCCTTATTTCGACCGCGTCGGCCGCAAGATGAACATGATGGAGCAGGTGATCAGCATTCCCGAACAGGAGGTGATCACCAAGGACAACGCCACCGTGACGGTCGACGGCGTCGCGTTCTTCCAGGTGTTCGATGCTGCGAAAGCGAGCTATGAGGTCTCCAATCTCCAGCAAGCGATCATCGTGCTGACCATGACCAATATCCGCTCGGTGATGGGCGCGATGGACCTCGACCAGGTGCTGTCGCATCGCGACGAGATCAACGAGCGCCTCTTGCGGGTCGTGGACGCCGCGGTCTCGCCATGGGGGCTGAAGGTCAACCGCATCGAGATCAAGGACATCGTGCCGCCGGCCGATCTCGTCGAGGCAATGGGGCGGCAGATGAAGGCCGAGCGCGTCAAGCGCGCCGACATTCTGCAGGCTGAAGGCCAGCGCCAATCCGAGATCCTTCGTGCTGAAGGTGCGAAACAGAGCCAGATCTTGCAGGCCGAGGGTCGCCGAGAGGCCGCTTTCCGCGATGCGGAAGCGCGCGAGCGCTCCGCGGAGGCCGAAGCCAAGGCGACGCAAATGGTTTCCGAGGCGATCGCCAAGGGCGACGTTGCCGCGTTGAACTATTTTATCGCCGACAAATATATCAAGGCGTTCGGGCTTTTGGCGGAATCGCCGAACCAGAAAGTCATCATGCTCCCGGTCGAGGCGATGAGCATGCTCGGCTCGCTGGCCGGCATCGGCGAAATCGCCAAGGCGACCTTTGGCGAAAGCGCGGCTTCCGCCCAGGCCGCCGCGCGGCGTGCCTCGGTGCCGAGCGCCGGATCGCCTGCCGTTCCACCGGCTTAGAGTCCATGCGATGAGGATCGTTCAGCATCGTGCGAGGTCTTTCACCTCTCCCATGGGGAGAGGTCGGATCGCGCTTGCGATCCGGGTGAGGGGGTACGCCCCATCGTTAGACCGTCACCCCTCGCCCCAGCCCTCTCCCATCGAAGTCGGATTTATCCGACTTCGACGATTTGAGAGTCCCATCTCGGGTAAACCCGAGATGGGCGGGAGAGGGAGCTCACCGCCGTTGGCGCGAGAGGGAAAACCATGACCGAGATGTTCGTCACCTTGGGCACCTGGAACTGGCTGATCTTCGGCATCATCCTGATGGCGCTGGAGTTGCTCGCGCCGGGGGTGTTTCTGTTCTGGCTGGGATTGGCGGCCTTGCTGGTAGGGCTGTTGTCGTTTGCATTCAGCCCGACCTGGCAGACCCAGATCCTGATGTTTGCCGTCTTCGCGGCGGCCGCGGTACCGTTGTGGCGGCGTATCGCGCGCGCCAACAAGGCGGTCAGCGAGAGCAATCCCTTTCTCAACAAGCGCGCCGATGCGCTGGTCGGCCGGGTGTTCACGCTTGAAAAGCCGATCATCGATGGTTCGGGAACGGTGCGGATCGACGATACGATCTGGCGGATTGCCGGGCCCGATGCTCCTGCCGGAAGCCGGGTCAGAATCGTCCACGCCGACGGCGCCAGCCTGACGGTGGCCGCGGCTTAGTTCAGCGCCTTGCTCCATCGCTCGGCGAAGCGATGCAGCGGCAGAAAGGTTTCCAGCAATTCGCGGCCAAGGGGCGTGAGGCCATATCCCTTTGTAGGCACGAGTTCGATGAGGCCGGCGGCCCGCAGCTCGGACAGCCGCGCCTGCATCACGGTCGGCGAGGCTTCATCGCAAGCGGCACGGAGCGCACGCGAGGTCAGCGATCCCTCGCGCAGCTCCCACAAGATGCGCAAGCTCCAGCGCCGCCCCAATAGATCAAGCAGCGCCATGATCGGGCGGCCGGTGCGCGAGCCACGCACGCGGCGTTTGTTCGAGATCGCAGGTTTTTTCGGCATCGGGGACCCCGTCATGCGACTTGCATCGTGCTACAAATAATGTAGCATACTGCTACGTTTATTGTAGCACAGGAGCAGGCGATGTCACGACAGACTGTGTCACGACAGACTATGTCACGACAGACTATGTCACGACAGACTATGTCACGAACAGCAATGTCACGAATTGCCCCGCTCGAGCCGCCTTATGAGCCGGAAATTGCGGGACAGTTCGACCGCATCATGCGCGGCGCGCCGCCCTTGCTGCTGTTTCGCGTGGTCGCGTCCAACGCGCGCGTCTGGGAGAAATTCCGCGCCGCCAGCCTGCTCGACGGTGGTCCGCTCACGTTGCGGGAACGCGAAATCGTCATCGACCGTACCTGCGCGCTCACCGGATGCGAATACGAATGGGGCGTGCATGTCGCCATCTTTGCGAAAGCGGCTGAATTGACCGATGCGCAGGTCCGCGCCACCGTGCGCGAGGCCGCCGATGCGCCGTGCTGGTCGACCCCCGAGCAAGCGCTGATCGCGGCTGTCGATGCCTTGCACGCCCGAGCCACTCTGAGCGATGCTGAATTCAAGGCGCTGTCGCCACATTACGACGACGCGAAGGTCATTGAAATCATCCTGCTCTGCGGCTTCTATCGGACCGTGTCGTATCTGGCGAACGGACTCGATCTGAAGCTGGAGGAGAAGGCGGCGAGGTTTCCGACGAACTAACCGTCATTGTTGCGAGGAGCGAAGCGACGAAGCACGTAATGACGGCGAAGGGCTAATATGCCCCTACGCCGCGCCGGCGCGCAGCACGTCGTGGACGTGAACGATGCCGACCGGCTTCCTGCCTTCGGCGACGATCAGCACGGTGACCGCGGGCCTCGAGGAATCGATACTCTCCCGCATGATTTCGGTGGCGAGCATGCCGGGAGCGATCGTCTTGGGATTCTTCGTCATCACTTCATCGACAAGGGCTGTCAGCAGGTCGGGCCGCAGCATGTGACGCCGCAAATCGCCATCGGTGATGATGCCGACGATGTCGCCGTTCTTGTCCAGGATACAGACGCAGCCGAATCCCTTGGCCGACATTTCCACCAGCGCGTCCGACATTTTTGTGCCAAGCGGCTTCAGCGGGATGGCGTCGCCGGTATGCATGATATCGCGGACGAATTTCAGCATCGCCCCGAGCTTGCCGCCGGGATGGAAATTGGCGAATTCAAGCGCCGTGAAGCCGCGGCTCTCGAGCAGCGCAATGGCAAGCGCATCGCCGATCGCGGCCTGCATCAGTGAAGATGTGGTCGGCGCCAGATTATGCGGACAGGCTTCGCGCGCCTTCGGCAGCTCCAGGACGATTTGAGCGGCGGCGCCGAGCGGCGATTCCGCATTTGAGGTCACCGCGATCATCGGAATCGCAAAGCGCCTCGCATAATTGATAAGGTTCTTCATCTCCGGCTGCTCGCCCGACCACGAAAGCGCGACGATGACGTCATCCGGCGTGATCATGCCGAGGTCGCCGTGGCTTGCCTCAGTCGCATGCACGAAAAAGGCGGGGGTGCCGGTCGAGGCCAGCGTGGCCGCAATCTTTCGCGCGACATGGCCGGATTTGCCCAAACCGGTCACGATGATGCGGCCCTTCGCATCGCGGATGCTATCGACGGCGGCGGCGAAGGCCGGCCCGAGTGAGCCTCGAAGCGCGGCGGATATGGCTGATATGCCGCCGCCACCGGCGTCGAGCGTGCGGAGCGCCGACGCAACGGCGGCATTGGTGGGGTCAGTGCCGGATGATTTGGCCATCGAATTGGGCATATGTGGTTCCGAGGGAGGATTGACCCACGTGCCCGTTTTCGGCGGCACGGGAGCCTTCCTTAGCATGGTCGAACCTGCGGGGCGACGCGAGGGTCACCCTTCTCAACGGCTCATTAACCATAATTGTTTTAACTCCGTTAACGACGTTTTCCAGGCGCTTCGTCGCGGCCCTGGAACCCGGCATTCAAGCGTATGAATTCGTTGAGGTATTCCCATCGCGATGTCGGGCCCAGCAACGGGCCGCCGCAAGCGCGGGACCGCTTTACGCGCGCTGTTGGCTTGCCTTGGGCTGGTTAGCTTCGATGTGCCTCACTTGCACGCCCAAACCGTCGCCTCCGACTTGTTGCGCCCAGTTCCGGACGGCTTCCTCGCGCCCCGAAATTCTCCGCTACGCAAGACGAGCGAGAACCTCGCCGACAAGACCGCGGATGGTACCGGCGACGACCAATCGCACGCCAGCAACAGACCGGCACCGTCGCGGATCGGCAATATTCCAACTTACGGCCTTCCCGCCGCGAGCGGTGCCTCGGACGCGGGCTTCGACTCACTCAATCGCACGCGCCGGCGGCGGCCGGCACCGTCGACGGCCAGCCGCCGCGCAAACGCCTGAAGGTCGACAACGATCCGTTCGGTCCGGTCGGCGACTACGCCGGCAGCTTTCTGATCAAGTCGGCGGTCGAACTGCGTGGCGGCTACGACACCAATCCCGGTCGGCTGCCGACGCCGCAAGGCGCGCCGTTCTGGGTGGTCGCGCCGGAATTTCTCGCGGTGTCGAACTGGGAGCGCCACGCGCTGGTCGCGGACTTGCGCGGCTCGTTTTACCGGATACGGCAACAGCCTTCCGGCGATCGTCGATGGCGCGATTTCACCGGCGCCGACCGATGTCAGCCACCCGGATTTCCTCGGTCACATCGACGGCCGTCTCGACGTCACCGAGGATACAAGCGTCACCTCGCAGCTTCGCCTGCGCGTGGCGATCGACAATCCCGGCAGTCCAAACATCCAGGCGGGGCTTGCGGCCTATCCGGTCTATGCGACGTTTGGCACCACCGTCGGCGTCGACCAGAGGTTCAACCGGCTCGAGATTGCGGGCGGCGCGACCTTCGACCGCACCGTCTATCAGAACTCCACGCTCAGCGACGGCACCATCGCCAGCAACGCCGACCGCGCCTTCAATCAATATGGCGGCGTCGCCCGCGTCAGCTACGACCTGACGCCAGGAGTGAAGCCCTTCGTCGAGGTCGAGGGCGACAGCCGTTTCCACGACCAGTTTCTCGACAATTCAGGCTTCGCGCGCAATTCCACCGGCGCCTATGCCAAGGCCGGCACCTCGTTCGAATTCTCAAGGCTCCTGACCGGTGAAATCTCGCTCGGCTACCTGGCGCGCGATTATGTCGATCCCCGCCTCGACCGCCTGGCGGGCCTGTTGACGGCGTCCTCGCTGACCTGGACCGCGACGCCGCTGACCACCGCGAAGTTCTATTCCACCACCTCGATCGACGAAGTGATCGTGCCCGGCGTCTCCGGCGTGTTGACGCACACCTACACCGTCGAGGTCGATCACGATTTCCGCCGCTGGCTGACGGCAATTGGAAAATTCATCTACGGCACCTACGACTACCAGGGCGACGGCCGCTTCGACAAAACCTATACGCTCGAAGGCGATCTCATTTACAAGCTCACGCGCGACTTCTGGATCAAGGGCACGCTGCAGCGGAATATTCTCGACTCCAATATTCCCCTCGCAAGCTCAGTCTCGACGGTAGCGATGCTGGGTGTGCGGGTGCAGAATTAACGCATGATGAGATCAGGTTAAGCAGCAGCGGCGGCGGAGGTATGCCCCCTCTCCTTTGGGAGAGGGCTGGGGTGCGGGTTGACGGTTTCTCGATAGAGCAGTGCCGGCGCCTGTCCGGCGGCGAGCAGGTGAGGGCCGTCTCCCGTTCCAATTCGAAATTTATTTTTATCCAAGGATCGTCGCCAAGGCAGAACAACTTGCCCGGCCATTCTGGTTTCTTGCGATCAAGGCGAGTATGATGGCGGGATCCATTCGTGACGCCGCCTAACGTGGTGACGAAAGGAGGTGCGAAATGAGGATCGCGTTTTGCTCCCACCTGCTGATGCCGCTTGTTGTCATCCCCGCGCTTGCCACCCCGATCAGCGCGAGCGCGAACACGCCGGCGTTTACATTTCGCAGCTCGGGAACTTGTCTGGCTTCACCGATGGGCTTCAACGCGAAGTTGGAACCCGTCAACACCGGCATTGCCTGGACCTCGACATTTGCCGGCACGGGCAGCGTTGACGATCACGGCGCAGCGAGTGAGGTCGGCCAGGCCGTGGACACCGCCTCCTTCGGCGTTGGGCCACGAATGCATTCCCCCGCCGCACACGCCTATGAAGACCGGTTCACGGTTGCTATCGCCGATCCGGGCGACGGCAGCGGCGGTACCTTCCGCGCGGGGATGATAAGCGGAACCTTTACCGCCGGGCCCTATGCGGGGCGGAGTTTCAGCCTTTCAGGTTTCGAGCTCAAGAAAGCCACCGGCGACCGCGGGTCAGATGTCTACGCGAGCGCCGCGTCGCCCATCGTGCAGACGGTATCGCTCGGCGATGGGGTGAAGTTTGAGCGCGTCTGCGTATTGACGGTGTCAACATCGCCGCGGCGCTAGGGGGAGATGCGTCAAAACGCGGTCGCCTTTCGCTTTGCGACGGAAGTTAGCTTTCGCTTACCTTAGCGACGGCGACCATGCCGCTTCCGTTCCTGCGGACCCCACCACTCACCGCGGCAAACTCGTCGCTCCCATGAGGAACGCATCGATCGCCCGCGCGCACAGCCTTCCCTCGCGGATCGCCCACACCACGAGCGATTGGCCGCGGCGCATGTCGCCGGCCGAGAACACGTTGGGGCGCGAGGTCTGGTAGTCGGCGGTGTTGGCGCGCACATTGCCGCGCGGGTCGAGTTCGACGCCGAGCGTCTTCAACAGCCCCTCATGCACCGGATGGACGAAGCCCATCGCCAGCAGCACGAGCTGCGCGTCGAGTTCAAATTCGGTTCCCGCGATCGGCTTGAACTTGTCGTCGACCTCCACGCAATGCAGCTTTGCCACCTTGCCGTCGACGCCTGAAAAACGCTGCGTCAGCACCGCATATTCGCGCCGCGCGCCTTCGGCCTGGCTCGAGGAGGTCCGCATCTTCAACGGCCAGTTCGGCCAGGTCAGGCCCTTGTTCTCGCGATCGGGCGGCGCCGGCATGATCTCGAGCTGAGTCACCGAGAGCGCGCCTTGCCGGAACGAAGTGCCGATGCAGTCCGAGCCGGTGTCGCCGCCGCCGATCACCACCACATGCTTGCCGCCGGCAAGAATGTCGGCGACGGAGCCAAGCGGTTCGTTGCCGACGCGGCGGTTTTGCTGCGGCAGGAAATCCATCGCGTAGTGAATGCCCTCGAGATCGCGGCCGGGGATCGGCAGGTCGCGCGGGGCTTCCGCGCCGCCGGTGAGCGCGAGCGCGTCGTATTCGTTGAGCATCTCGCGCGGATCGAGTGCATTGGGAGCGTTGCCGCCGACATGGACGCCGTAGTGGAAGGTGACGCCTTCGGTCTCCATCTGGATGACGCGGCGGTCGATGATGTGCTTTTCCATCTTGAAGTCGGGAATGCCGTAGCGCAAAAGCCCGCCGGCCTTGGCGTATTTTTCGAACAGATGCACGTCGTGCCCGGCGCGCGCGAGCTGTTGCGCGCAGGCCAGCCCCGCGGGGCCCGAGCCGATCACCGCGACCTTCTTGCCGGTCTTGACAGCGGGGATCTCCGGCTTGACCCACCCGTTCTCCCAGGCGCGGTCGACGATCGCGCATTCGATGGTCTTGATGGTGACGGGATTGTCGTCGATGTTGAGCGTGCAGGAGGCTTCGCACGGCGCGGGGCAGATGCGCCCCGTGAATTCCGGAAAATTATTGGTCGAATGCAGGTTGCGCGAGGCCTCTTCCCAGTTGCCCTGGTAGACCAGATCGTTGAAATCCGGAATCTGGTTGTTGACCGGGCAGCCCGGCGTGCCCGGCGCCACCGAGCCGGTGCCGTGGCAATAGGGGATGCCGCAATTCATGCAGCGCGCGGCCTGATCGCGCGTTTCCTTCTCCGTCAGGGGAACGACGAATTCCTCAAAATGTTTCAAGCGTTCGGCGACGGGCTCGTACTTGCGGTCGTGCCGTTCGATTTCCAGAAAACCTGTGACCTTGCCCATTAAAACTGAAGCCTCGAAACTTGAATCATTGCCGTTGCCGCAACAAAGGTGCGCCCCCTCTCCCATGGGGAGAGGGTTGGGGTGAGGGGGTACGGCCTGCCGATAGGCTGTAACCCCTCACCCGGATCGCAACGGACGACGCTTTCGCATCGCCCTGGGCGATCCGACCTCTCACTGTGGGAGAGGTGACCAAAACTCGCACGCATCGTTCCGTGTTCATCCAGCTTGCCTACGCCCCGATCGCGATCTTGGGTTCGGCGTCGGCATTCGCCTTCAATTCCTTCAGCGCGCGTCGGTATTCCACCGGAATCACCTTGCGGAACTTGGGCAGCCAAACCTTCCAGTTCGACAGAATCTCCGCGGCGCGTCTTGAACCCGTCAGTTTGGCGTGGCGGGTGATCAGCACGTGCAGCCGCTCGACGTCGGAGTCGAGCAGGTTCTGGAACACGTCGACTCGGCCATGCGCCTCGAGATCGCCCGACTGGTGATAGGTGTCCTCGTTGATCATCTCTTCCGACAAAACCGGCTCGAGTTCGACCATCGCCATGTTGCAGAGCTTCTTGAAGTCGCCAGCCTCGTCCAGCACATAGGCGATGCCGCCGGACATGCCGGCCGCGAAGTTACGGCCGGTCTTGCCGAGCACGACGACGATGCCGCCGGTCATGTATTCGCAGCAATGATCGCCGGCGCCTTCGACCACGGCGATCGCGCCGGAGTTACGCACCGCGAAACGTTCGCCGGCGATGCCGCGGAAATAGCATTCGCCCTCGATCGCGCCGTACAACACGGTGTTGCCGATAATGATGGATTCCTCGGGTACGATGCCGGAATTGCGCGGCGGCTTGACGATGATGCGGCCGCCCGACAGGCCCTTTCCGACATAGTCGTTGGCTTCGCCTTCGAGATCGAAGGTGACGCCACGGGCGAGCCAGGCGCCGAAAGCCTGCCCCGCGGTGCCCGTGAAATTCACGGCAATGGTGTCGTGCGGCAGGCCGGCATGACCGTAGATTTTCGCCACATTGCCCGACAGCATCGCGCCGGCAGAGCGGTCGGTATTGTTGATCTCCATGTCGATCTTGACCGGCGCGCCGCGGTCCAGGGCTGCTTGCGCCTTTTCGATCAGCCTGCGGTCGAGCACGGCCTCCAGATGATGGTTCTGGGGTTCGGCATGATAGATTTTCTGACCCTTCTCTTCCTTCTGCCGCACAAACAGCTTGGAGAAATCGAGCCCCTTGGCTTTCCAGTGCGCCACCAGTTTCGTTTGGTCGAGCATCTGGGTCTGGCCGACCATCTCGTTGAAGGTGCGGTATCCGAGCCCAGCCATGATCTCGCGGACTTCTTCGGCGACGAAGAAGAAATAGTTGATGACGTGCTCGGGCTGGCCGGTGAAGCGCTTGCGCAGCACCGGGTCCTGGGTGGCGACGCCGACCGGGCAGGTGTTGAGATGGCACTTGCGCATCATGATGCAGCCGGCCGCGATCAGGGGCGCGGTGGCAAAACCGAATTCGTCGGCGCCGAGCAGCGCGCCGATCACGACGTCGCGTCCGGTGCGGAAGCCGCCGTCGACCTGCACGACGATGCGGCTGCGCAGCCGTTCGCGCACCAGCGTCTGGTGGGTTTCGGCAAGCCCGATTTCCCATGGGCTGCCGGCATGCTTGATCGAGGTGAGCGGGGAGGCGCCGGTGCCGCCTTCGAAGCCCGCGATCGTGACATGATCGGCGCGGGCCTTGGCAACGCCGGCGGCAACTGTGCCGACGCCGATTTCGGAGACGAGCTTCACCGACACCTGTCCGTCAGGGTTGACGTTCTTCAGATCGTAGATCAGTTGCGCCAGATCCTCGATTGAATAGATGTCATGATGCGGCGGCGGCGAGATCAGGCCGACGCCGGGCGTCGAATGCCGCACCTTGGCGATGATCGCATCGACCTTGTGGCCCGGAAGTTGCCCGCCTTCGCCTGGCTTGGCGCCCTGCGCCATCTTGATCTGCATCATGTCGGAATTGACGAGATATTCCGTGGTGACGCCGAAGCGGCCCGACGCGACCTGCTTGATCGCCGAGCGCATGGAATCGCCGTTCGGCAGCGGTTTGAAGCGATCGGCCTCCTCGCCGCCCTCGCCGGTGTTGGACTTGCCGCCGATCCGGTTCATGGCGATTGCGAGCGTGGTGTGCGCCTCGCGCGAGATCGAGCCGAACGACATCGCGCCGGTGGCGAACCGCTTCACGATCTCCTTGGCCGGCTCGACCTGATCGAGCGGAACCGGCCTGCGCTTCTCGTCTTCGGCAGCCTTGAGCTTGAACAGGCCGCGCAGCGTCAACAGCCGCTCGGACTGCTCGTTGAGAATCTTCGCAAACGCCCGGTAGCGCTCCAGCGAATTGCCGCGCACGGCGTGCTGCAGCGTCGAGACCGACTCGGCGGTCCAGGCGTGATCCTCGCCGCGGGTTCGGTAGGCATATTCGCCGCCGACGTCGAGCGCGTTCTTGTAGAGCAGCGAATCGCCGAATGCGTCGGCGTGGCGGCGCGCGGTTTCCTCGGCGATCTCGGCAAGGCCCACGCCCTCGATGCGGGTGTGGGTGCCGGCGAAATATTTCGAGACGAAATCGGCCTTCAGCCCGACGGCGTCGAAAATCTGCGCGCCGCAATAGGACTGGTAGGTCGAAATACCCATCTTCGACATCACCTTCAACAGGCCCTTGCCGATCGACTTGATGTAGCGCTTGACGATTTCATGATCGTCCAGCGCCCCCGGCAAGTTGTCCTTCATTGCGACGATGGTCTCGAACGCGAGATAGGGATTGATGGCTTCCGCGCCATAGCCGGCAAGGCAGGCGAAATGATGCACCTCGCGCGGCTCGCCGGATTCGACGACGAGGCCGACCGAGGTGCGCAAACCCGTGCGGATCAAATGATGATGCACGGCCGCGCAGGCGAGCAGCGAGGGGATCGGAATCCGGTCCGAGCCCGCCATGCGGTCGGACAGGATGACGATGTTGATGCCTTCGCGGACCGCTGCTTCCGCGCGCGCGCATAATTCGTCGAGCACCTGTTCGAGTCCAGCCGCGCCAAGGCCGGCGTGGAACGTGGTGTCGAGCGTGCGCGACCTGAAATGGGTGTCGGCGATCTCCGAAATCGACCTGATCTTCTCAAGATCAGCGTCGGTGAGGATCGGCTGGCGCACTTCGAGCCGCTTGGTGCCGGCCACGCCTTCCAGGTCGAACAGATTCGGCCGCGGTCCGATGATGGAGACGAGACTCATCACCAGCTCCTCGCGGATCGGATCGATCGGCGGGTTGGTGACTTGCGCGAAATTCTGCTTGAAGTAGGTGAACAATGGCTTTGGCCGGTCCGACAGCGCCGAGATCGGCGTGTCGTTGCCCATCGAGCCGTTGGCCTCTTCGCCGGTGGAGGCCATCGGCGCCATCAGGATGGTGATGTCCTCCTGGCTGTAGCCGAACGCCTGCTGCCGATCCAGGAGCGGCAGATTCGAGCGCATGCCCTTGGTGGGCGCTTCCGGCAATTCTTCCAGCACGATCTGGGTGCGGTCGAGCCATTCGCGATAGGGATGGCTCTTGGCGAGCTGGGCCTTGATCTCGTCGTCCGGGATCAGCCGTCCCTGTTCGAGATCGACGAGCAGCATCTTGCCCGGCTGCAGCCGCCACTTGGTGACGATCTCATCCTCCGGGATTTTCAGGACGCCCATTTCCGACGCCATCACGATGCGGTCGTCGCTGGTGACGAGATAGCGCGCTGGACGAAGCCCGTTGCGGTCAAGCGTCGCGCCGATCTGGCGGCCGTCGGTGAAAGCGATAGCGGCGGGGCCGTCCCACGGCTCCATCATCGCGGCGTGATATTCGTAGAAGGCGCGGCGCTGTTCATCCATCAACGGATTACCGGCCCAGGCCTCAGGAATCATCATCATGACCGCGTGCGGCAGCGAATAGCCGCCCTGCACCAGGAATTCGAGCGCGTTGTCGAAACAGGCGGTATCGGACTGGCCCTCATAGGAGATCGGCCACAGCCGGCTGATGTCCTTGCCGTACAGCTCGGACGAGACCGAAGCCTGCCGCGCCGCCATCCAGTTGACGTTGCCGCGCAGCGTGTTGATCTCGCCGTTATGGGCGATCATCCGGTAGGGATGCGCCAGCGACCAGGTCGGGAAGGTGTTGGTGGAAAAGCGTTGATGCACCAAGGCCAGCGCGCTCTCGAAATCGCCCTCGCGCAGATCGGAATAATACTTGGCGAGCTGGTCGGCGAGGAACATGCCCTTGTAGATCAACGTGCGGCACGACAGCGAGCATGGATAATAGCCGGCCAGCCCCCGGTCGCGGCGCTGATAGATCGCCTGCGAGATCGACTTGCGCAGAATGTAGAGCCGGCGCTCGAACTCCTCTTCGTTCTTGATATGCGCGCCGCGTCCGATGAACACCTGCATGTTGGCAGGCTCGGTCGGCTTGACGGTTTCGCCGAGCGAAGTGTTGTCGGTCGGCACATCGCGCCAGCCGAGCAGGGTCAATTGCTCGGCCTTGATCTGGTCGGCGATGATGCTCTGGATGACTTTGCGCCAGGCCTTTTCCCTCGGCATGAACAGCGCGCCGACCGCATAATTGCCCGGCTGCGGCAGCGCGAAGCCGAGCTTCTTTGCCTGGCGCGCGAAGAATGCGTGCGGAATCTGCACCAGGATGCCGGCGCCGTCGCCCGCGCGCGGATCGGCGCCGACCGCGCCGCGATGTTCGAGATTGCAGAGAATGCTGATCGCGTCGGTGATGATCCGATGCGACTTCTTGCCCTTGATATTGGCGATGAAGCCGACGCCGCAGGAATCCTTCTCGAGGCCGAGATCGTAGAGACCTTCGGCGGCCGGTCGCCAGGTGTGTTCGCTCGCGAGGCGCGAAGGGAGAGCCGGCTTGCAGGCGGCGGCCGCCGACAGCGCATCCGTCACGATGTGTTCGCGCTCCAACCCCGACCCGCTCATCTTCTTCGCGTCCTCTCAATAAGACTAACGGCCTCGCCGTCGTCGGCGCACCTTGGGCGTTTGCGGCACCCGTCGGGCCACCGCTCGTCCTCCGCGAGCCGCAATGTCCTAAATTCAGGCCCGCGCCGTTCAGCGTCCCCGACGAACGGCCTTGCCTTTATCTTTGGCGCCAAGACGCCCACGCTAGGGGCTGCAATCCCTATGCCGGGTTTGCGGCCGAAATTGAGACAGCAATACTGTCCTAACGCCGACCATGCCAAATTTTTTTCTATCACACAAGCACGTGAAAGTCGCCCGCTGGCTGGTCCGAGGGGGTTGTTCATCTCGGTGGGAGTACGCCTGCGGATTTGAGGCAAGCGCGCCGCGTTCCGGCCCAAGGACCGCCGGATTCCGCGACGAAATTCGGCCCCGGAGAAGGGCGGACATGCCCCCGGTGCAGGGGCGTTACAGGAGCCAGGGACAATGAAGTTGTTCACAGGGTGGGCCATCTCGGCCGGGCTGGTGTTCGCGGCGGTGTCCGCGAATGCGCAAGGGGCGCCTCAAACATCGGGTCGCTCTGGATATGAGGCGGCGTCGGATTTCAGCGGACCCTACGGGGCGGTGCCGCCGAACGCTCCGGTGCAGGGCCCTCCCGTGCATGGCCAAGGCCCGATCTTGCTGCCGCCGCAGGAGGTCTACAGCGTCCTTCGCGAGAATGGGTTCCTGCCGCTTGGAATTCCGCGGTTGCACGGGTTCTTCTACACCATCGCCGTGATCGACCGCCGCGGTGAGGACGGCCGCCTGGTCATCGACGCCCGCGACGGACAGATCGTGCGTTTTGTGCCGGTTTACGGAATGGGCGGCAATTTCAACGGCGGAATGGCGGCGCCTTATCCGCCGGCTGGACGGCTGCCCCCGGTCGGCGAGTTGAGGGGCCCACCGCAACCACCGGATCCGGTGCCGAAGCTGGCAAGCCGTACGCCCGCGGTGCCGATCCCGAGGGCTACGCCGCCGCGCCCCGCTAGCGACAAGCCCATCGCCGAGAAGCCTCAGCCGTCGCAGCAATCCGTAGCCGTGGTGGCCAAGCCGGCTGAAGCGCCGGTAACGCCTCCGGCCCGGGTCGTCGCGGCCAAGCCTGCGCCGCAGATTCTGCCGACGCAGCCGATGCCGCAGGTGCAGGGACTGGATTAGCTTTTATTGGTCGCCCCGGCCTTGAGCCGGGGCCCGTAACCACCGGCGGTTATTTCGAGCAAGCTGGGATAACCCATCCGGCGCAATCACAAGGGCCGGTGGCTATGGGTCCTCGCGTTCCGCGAGGACGACAACAAAAAAACGCCCCGGTTTCGCGGGGCGCTTTGTATTCGGCTCTTCGTCAAACGAGATTACGCAGCAGCCTTCTCGACCGAGCCCTCGATCACCGGCGCAGCTTGTGTGTTGGCGGAAATCGGAATGCTGCGGGGCTTCTTGGCCTCGGGGATCTCGCGAACGAGGTCGACGTGAAGCAGGCCGTTCTCGAGCGAAGCGTCTTTCACGACCACGAAATCGGCAAGCTGGAACACGCGTTCGAAGGCGCGGGCCGCGATACCGCGATAGAGCACCTCGGCTTTGTCCTTGCCGTTCTCATTGACGGTTTTCTCACCCTTGATCGTCAGCGTGTTTTCCTTCGCAACGATCGAAAGCTCGCCTTGCGAAAAGCCGGAAACCGCAACACTGATGCGATAGGCATTCTCGCCGGTGCGTTCGATATTGTAGGGGGGATAGCCGGGGCTGCCGTCCGCGGTGGCCTGGTCGAGCAGGGAGAAGAAGCGGTCGAAACCGACGGTGGAGCGATAAAACGGCGTAAGATCGAAAGTACGCATGGGTAGTCCTCCATTGAGCGACTGTTAAGTGAACCCGCCCGCCATCGGGCCGGGCTTTCGTCTGTTGTGCAGCCTTATGCGTCGGTTCCCCGAAGCACTGGTAGCGGCCTGCACGAAGGTGATATGGGACGGCTCCAACCGCGTTCAAGTGAGGAGCAGGTTGCCCTTTTTTGACGCGCCCGCCCCTTGATTTTCGGCACTTTTCGCCTAGCCGGTTCCATTCCATGACGCTGGTCTCGATCCCCGCCAATCCCGTGCCGGAAAACGTCGTCTCGGGCACGATCAAGACGCCCGACGGCGCCGAATTGCGGTTCGCGCGCTGGGCGCCGCCGGCGGGCCGCAAAGGCACGGTTTGCGTCTTCACCGGCCGCAGCGAGCAGATCGAGAAATATTTCGAGACGGTGCGCGACTTGCGCGACCGCGGCTTTGCGGTCGCTATGGTCGACTGGCGCGGGCAGGGCCATTCGTCGCGCCGCCTGCGCGATCCGCGCAAAGGCTATGTCCGGAACTTCTCCGATTACGAGGTCGATGTCGAAACCTTCGTGCAGCAGGTGGTGCTGCCGGATTGCCCGCCGCCGTTTTTTGCCTTGGCGCATTCGATGGGCGGAGCGGTGATGCTGCGGATCGCGCACGCCGGCAAGCGCTGGTTCGACCGGATAGTATTGTCGGCGCCGATGATCGATCTGCCCGGGTACGCGACCTCGTCTCCGGTGCGTGCGCTGTTGCGGGTCGCGCGCTATGCGGGGCTCGGCGGCAGGTACCTTCCCGGCGGCAATGACGCGCTGACCGGCTCCGAGTCGTTTGTGAATAATCCCCTGACCAGCGATCCCGTGCGCTACGCCCGCAATGCCGCGATTCTCGAGGAGGATCCGACGCTGGGCCTTGGGTCCCCGACGGTGGCGTGGGCGGATAGCGCCTTCAGCGCCATGCACGGTTTTCGCGCCACGACCTATCCGCTGGAAATTCGCCAGCCGATCCTGATGCTCGCCGCCAGCAACGACACCATCGTCTCGACACCCGCGATCGAGGAATTCGCCTATCATCTGCGGGCCGGCTCGCACCTGGTCATTGCCGGCGCCAAACACGAAATCCTGCAGGAGCAGGACCGTTACCGCGCGCAATTCTGGGCCGCGTTCGACGCCTTCGTGCCGGGCACGCCGTTATTCGGCTAACGATGGCAACGCGCGTGTCCATCAACGCCGTGGGTAGTCATGCCCCGCGAATGCGGGGCATCCAGTACGCTGCGGCTTCTCGATTGAATCACTGACGCTGGTGTTTACTGGATCACCCGCTTTCGCGGGTGACGACCACTTGGGGTATCTCAGAAGCTGCATCTCAAGACAGCAACGTCTTGAAAGCTGCTGCCGGGCAGCGCGGTTGCGGCGTTGAGCAGGCCTTCGCTGGTCAGGTTGAAGGCGAGCGCCACGGTTGCAACGGTGAAGAACACCCCGAGCGCCTGCACGAGTTCATCCTTTTCCAGGCCGATCGCCTGCAGGAAGGGCATGGAAGGGATCACCTGCACGCCGGTTGCAATCGATGCCGGTGACGCTGCTTTCGATCCGCGACGCATGGGCCAACCGGCGGCTCGTGATCTGTGCCCGCAGCTTCAAGGCGCTGCCGCGACCGGCAAAGCAATTGGTCGAGCATCTGCGCAAGGCGGCGCGGTAGGAGTGTGAAGCCTCACTTCTCGGTCACGACGCCAGCGTCCTTGATCACCTTGGCCCATCGCTCGATTTCGGTGCCGATGAAATCGCGAAAATGCTCCGGGCTGTCGCCGATCAGCGTGGCGCCCTGGACGGCGAGCTTCTCCTTGACGGCGGGGTCGCGCATCGCTTCGGTCGCGATCCGGTTCAGCGCCGCAACGATTGTGGGAGGCGTGCCGGCGGGCGCCACCATGCCGTACCAGTTCTCCGCGAGCAGGCCCGGCATTCCGACTTCGGCCGTTGTCGGCACTTCCATCGCGGTCGGCGCACGTTCCGGCGCGCCGATCGCAATCGCATGCAACGCGCCGGCCCGGATTTGCGGCAAGATGATCGGCAAATCGAGAAACACCATCTGTACCTGTTTTCCCAGGAGATCGTTGAGTGCCGGTGTCGCGCCCCGATAGGGCACATGCACGATATCGATCTTTGCCGTCAGCTTGAGCAGTTCTCCGGCCAGATGCGGCAGACTGCCGGGGCCGGACGATGCGAAATTGAGTTTTCCAGGCTGCGCCTTGGCGAGCGCGACCAGTTCGCTCATGTTTCTGGCGGGAACGTCGCCGGCGACCACCAGCATTTCCGGCACTTTTGCAACGAGTGTGATGGCTTGCAGGTCCTTCCGCGGATCGTAGGCCACCTTTTCCATGGTGGGGCTGATGGCGAGCGCGCCCGCGCTCGAGATCGCGATGGTGTAGCCATCGGGCTCTGCCTTGGCCACCACATCGGTCCCAAGTACGCCGCCTTGTCCGCCGCGGTTATCGATCACGACCGGCTGCTTGGTCAGTTCCGACATGCGCTGACCGATTACGCGCGCGATGATGTCGTTAGGGCCGCCGGCTGGAAACGGCACGATCAGCCGGATGGGATGATCGGGAAAATCCTCCGCGCCAGCCGATGCCGGAAGCAGCAGCAGCGACAATGCGGTTGCGAGTGCGCCGACTGATCTCATGCAAACCCCGCTAGCCATTCAGCAGCTTTAGCGCCGCTTCATGCACGCGCGGATCGCCGGCGGCAACGATGCGGCCGCCGCTTTGGGCGGGCTTGCCTTCCCAAGTCGTGACGACGCCGCCGGCGCCTCTGATGATCGGAATCAGCGCGGCGATGTCGTAAGGCTTCAACTCGGTCTCGATGACGAGATCGAGATGGCCTGCGGCGAGCATGCAATAGGAGTAGCAGTCGCCGCCATAGCGCGTCAGCCGCACCGCTTGCTGGACGCGGTCGAAGGCGGCGCGGTCGGCAGGCTTCATCAACAACGGGCTGGTCGTGAACAGGGTCGCGTCCCGCAAGGAGGCGCATCGCCGCACTGCCAGCCGTCGTTCCCCGGTCGAACCGGAATAATGCGCCGAGCCGCCGTCGCCGGCAAAACGTTCGCCGATAAAGGGCTGGTTCATCATGCCGAACACCGGCGTTCCCTTGTGCAACAGCGCGATCAGCGTTCCCCAGATCGGAAAGCCGGAAATAAAGGATTTGGTGCCGTCGATCGGATCCAGCACCCAGACATATTCGGCGTCTTCGCCTTCGCTGCCGAATTCCTCGCCGACGATGCCGTGTTTGGGAAAATTGGCCTTGATCATGCGGCGCATCACCGCCTCCGCCGCGCGATCCGCTTCGGTCACGGGATCGAAATCATGGGCAGCACTCTTGTTATCGATGCTTAAAGAGGTCCTGAAGAATGGCAGGATGGTTTCGCCGGAAGCGGTCGCTAGGCGGCCAATGAAGGCTGTAAAATCAATGACCGTCACGGCGTTTCCTTGAGTTGCCGGCTTAGGGTGTCGAGGCTCCTGCGTAGCGCAATCCTGCAAACTCCGCACGGTTAACACCGCGCGGACGGCGGGCTTCGCCCGCCCTTTTCGCGCTTGCCGATTCGGCTGGCGCCTCGTCCTAATTTCTGAAGACCGGCTCGATCACGAATTCGCGAGCGGGCCGAAATCGCTTAACTCGCGGTGGAGCGGCGAGACTATCCATCAGCTAAATAACTGATTTTATTCATAAAAAATATCTTATGCGGCACTTTTGCAACTTGTGCCCGCCGCTTAGCAATTATGCACTGAAAATGACTCGAAAGCCCTTGCACTTTGTGCAGCGCGGTCGCATATTGTTGCGGTGCGGTAGCGCTTTGCGCTATCGCTGCCCTCCTTGGGCGTTTCCTCCCTAGACTTGGGCCGCTTGTTTATTCAAGCGGCCCTTTTTTCTTTAAACTGTCACCTGCTTTTCAGGCGCAATGATGGTGATCATTCGGCCGCCGCCTGGAATGGCCCGAGGTTGTCGAGCGGGACGGTGGCCAGGGCCTCGGCCAGCACCGCGAAATCGTGCGCCACCTGCGCAAATCTCGCACCGCGCGCGCGCCGTCGCTCGTCCATATAGATCGCACGGTTAAGTTCGAGCTGGATGGTATGCAGTCCGGATGCCGGATTGCCGTAATGCTCGGTGATGAATCCGCCGGCATAGGGCTTGTTGCGTCCGACCGAATAGCCGAGCCGGCTCATGGTTTCCTCCACCATGTCGGCGAGCATCGGCGCGCAACTGGTGCCATAGCGATCGCCGATCACCGCGTCCGGCCGACGCGGCTCGTCCCGCGACACGCCGACCGAGGGCATCGAATGACAGTCCACCAGCACCGCCGTTCCAAACACGTGATGCGCGCGGTTGATCAGTCGCCGCAACGCGCGGTGATAAGGTTTATAGAGCGTTTCGATCCTTGCCAGCGCGTCATCGACCGCGATGCGTTCGCGATAGATTTCCTGCCCGTCGCCCACCACGCGCGGGATGGTGCCGAGCCCGCCGGCCACTCTCATCGATCGCGTATTGGCAAAGCTTGGCAGCCTTCCGGAAAACATCCGCGGATCGAGTTCGTAGGGCTCCCGGTTAACATCGACATAAGAGCGCGGAAAGTTGACCGTCACGGTCGGAAAGCCACGATCGCTTAAGCCTCCGATCAGTTCGTCCATGAACGAGTCTTCCGAGCGGCGCAGCGCCGACAGATCGATCCGCGAGGCGATCAGGAATTGGTCCGGATAGACCGATCCGGAGTGCGGCGAATTGAAGATGATCGGAGCCCGCCAGGTCGGCGGCTCGACAATCTCGAACGGGAGCGACGGTTCTCCGTCAAACAGGGTCATTGTCGGGTGCCGTCCATCGAAATCCGCCGTTCTGAGCAGCTTCCGATTCTGCCAGAAATTGGGGTTTTTGCGAGCAGGCATTGTCGATAATGATGGCGGTTCTGCCAAGCGAAAAAAGCAGCCAGGCGGCTGGAACATTGCCTGGCGGCGGAAATTGACCGCCTTCATTGATTCGAGGCGCGATCGGGTCCAGAAATAACCCCAGGAGTAAACGAGACCGACGCTGTTCCCTTCACCCGAAATTTACCCTCTGTCGGGCTTAGTGAAGGGATTGATCCTCCAATCGGGATTCGACGACCGACCGCCATGCACAAAATCCTCCTCGCCGAAGACGACAACGACATGCGCCGGTTCCTGGTCAAGGCGCTGGAAAATGCCGGCTTTCAGGTCTCCCCGCACGACAACGGCATGTCGGCCTATCAAAGGCTCCGCGAGGAGCCGTTCGAGATGCTGTTGACCGATATCGTCATGCCCGAGATGGATGGCATTGAGCTGGCGCGCCGCGCCTCGGAGCTCGATCCCGACATCAAGATCATGTTCATCACCGGCTTTGCCGCGGTTGCGCTCAACTCCGACTCCGCGGCGCCGAAGAATGCAAAAGTGCTGTCGAAGCCGGTCCACCTTCGCGAATTGGTCAACGAAGTGAACAAGATGTTGGCGGCTTGATTCGGCAGGCATTATGGTCGCCGGGCAACCTTGCCTGCCCCCCTTGGAGCCGATATACGAACCCCACCCGATTGCGATAGGGCACGTAGCTCAGCGGGAGAGCACTACCTTGACATGGTAGGGGTCACAGGTTCGATCCCTGTCGTGCCCACCACTCTAAATCGCACCGCAGATGTGGTTGAGCCAGCACAGACGTCGCCGATTCGCGCGCGCTTCACGGCAGGCCCCGGCTTTCGATTTCCCGCACCAGCTCCAGCGTTGGCTTGGCAAGGCTCCCACTGGCGGCATCGTCCCCAAGAATGGACGGAAGACTTTCGCGTTTGTCCAGCACAGTTGTGCGCGGACAATGGGCCCTGGAATTGCACAGCATCTCCTTAAGTTTCTCGGCTTGAGCTATCAGACGGGGTGGGTCGAGGGCTGACCAGGCAAGCAAGATCGGCATCTCGATTTTCAGGATGCCGGGAAATGCGGATCGCTCGTCGTATTTGCCGGCGTCGGCGCCAAAATATGACTTTTCGGTCGCACTGGCATCTGTGCCAATACGGTAAATGCCCGACACCAGAATGACAGCGGCAACATTGGAATCCTGTTCCTGGAATTCCCGGTGGGCGAGAAAACTTGCCACGTGAAATGCGCCTACCGAATAGCCGATCGTCACGATCTCGTTGGGATTTCCTCCGAACAGGTCGATGTTCTGGTGCAGCCATGAGGTGGCTGCCGCGACATCCTGGGCGCCGGCGGGCCATTGGTCTGCGGGAGCGGGCCGGTAGGTCATTCTTACGCCAACCATTCCGTGGCGCACGGCAAAGCAAGCTGCCTCATCAAGGCGCGCGCCGGTGGCACCGTCCGTTCCTTCATCGCCCGTGAAGCTCTCTCCGGCCACGAACAGGAGCACGGGACGTGGCATTGCTTCCTTGGAGTCGCCGGTTGCGACATCCAGAACGTTCAAATCGTTCTCGCCATATTTCAAGTTTCTCGAAAACGAGACGTGGGCGCATGGTTTTGCATCATCCGCCAGGGCGTTGTCTGGCGCGGCGCCCGATGAATCGTCGATGGTAAGTCCCACCCTCACCATCAGAGCGGGGAGGTCGGACAACCCCGGCTCGGAGCCGGACGCGCCCGAGACCGACGTCAGCAGGAAACAAAGCGCCAGTAATCTTTTCATGGCTGGCCTCGCACGCCCCGAGCGTGGATCCCCTGCTTGCTGCACGCCGTCATGGATGAAATCTCGATCCGCATTTTTGTCGATTTGACGACATTCACGCGTCGTTGATCGTTGCCATACGGGAGTTTTCGAGCCTGTTGCCTAGGTCACGGGATCGCTGGCCATCTCTCTCGCGGATCACCGTCCCAAAACATCGGCCGCCGCGGTGTAGGGCAGCCGCAGGCTGTCTGCCACGGCACGATAAACGACTTTGCCGTCATGAACGTTCAGACCATCCCGCAGATGCACATCGTCGATCAACGCCCGCGGAAAGCCCTTGTCGGCCAGCGCCAGAACAAACGGCCGCGTTGCATTGTCGAGCGCAAACGTCGATGTTCTGGGCACCGCGCCGGGCATGTTCGCCACGCAATAATGCACGACACCGTCCACCACATAGGTCGGCTGCGAATGCGTCGTCGGGCGCGAGGTTTCGGCGCAGCCGCCTTGATCGATCGAAACATCGACGATGACGGAGCCGGGCTTCATGGCCGCAACCGTTCGCGCCGAAATCAGTTTGGGCGCAGCCGCTCCCGGAACCAGCGCCGCCCCGACGACCACGTCGGCGGAGACGCAGAGCGCTTCGATCGCCGCTGGATCGGCCCTGACAAATCGGACACGCGGGCCAAAAAGCTGTGACAGGTGACGCTGCGTCTCGGCGCTGCGTGCGGCGACGGTGACGTTGGCGCCCATGCCGATCGCCATCCCCGCTGCACTGGTTCCGACGATGCCGCCACCGAGCACCGCGACCTCCGCGGACGGCACGCCTTCGATGCGGCCGAGCAGGATGCCGCGGCCTCCGTGCGGGCGTTGCAGGAACTGGGCGGCAACTTGCGGCGCCATGCAGCCGGCGACCGCCGACATCGGCGTCAGCAGCGGCAATCTTCCAGCAGCGTCGGTGACCGTCTCATAAGCGATCGCCGTGACACCCGATGCCATGAGGTCGTGAGTCTGCGCGGAATCGGGAGCCAGATGCAAATAGGTGAAGATGATTTGACCTCGGCGCAATTGCTTGCGTTCGGAGGCAAGCGGCTCCTTGACCTTCACGATCAGCCCGGCGCGCTGAAATATCTGCTCCGCGCCGGCGGCGATCTCTGCGCCCGCGGCAATGTACTCCTGGTCGGCGATACCGGCGCCCGCGCCCGCCAAGGTTTCAACCAGGACTCGATGGCCCCGCGCAGTCAGCTCCGTGACGGTCGCCGGCGTCAGACCGACGCGGTATTCGTCGGTTTTGATTTCCTTGGGAACGCCGATGAGCATTGTTGCCTCCAAATCGTGATCGAACCTTGATGCAATTAGTGATCACGTTTCGCGAGGCAAGGATTTGACGCACCGCAAGGCGCTTTGCGCTCGAAAGTCGGCCGCGAATCCCGGGTTTTTGACGGGCGGTTAGCCCTGCCTGTCCGGCGTCCAGCCCTTGCGCTCGCCGCCGGTCGGCTGCACATTCAATCGACAGCGCGGCCCGCGAGGCCGCCAAGAATGACAAGAGAACGATAACCAGGAAACCGCATGGCGGCCACGCGGATCGACTGCGACATCCATCCCGCCGTTGGTGGGACGCGCACCACGCTGTTGCCCTATCTCGACGATCACTGGAAGGAGCAGGTGGTGAGCCGGGCCATCGATGGTCTCGATCTCACCAGCTATCCGCCGAATATGCCGCTGTCGGGCCGCGCCGACTGGCGGCCGGCGAACGGCAAGCCCGGCAGCGATCTGGCCATGGTCCAGCGCGGCGCGTTCGATCAGTTGGGGGCGAGCCACGCGATCTGCAATGTGCTGTACGGCGCGCAAGCGGTCTACGATCCCTACATGGCGTCTGCCTTCTGCAAGGCCATCAACGACTGGATCGCGGCCGAATGGCTTTCGCGCGATTCGCGCCTGCGCGCCTCGATCGTCATCCCCTTGCAGGCGGCGGATCTGGCGATCGAGGAAATCGAACGCCGCGCCGGCGACAACAGGTTCGTTTCGGTGTTAGTGCTAGCGCAGGGCGAGAGCCTGCTCGGGCGGCGGCACTATTGGCCGGTGTGGCAGGCGGCGGAGAAGCACAAACTGCCGATCGCGATCCACGCCGGCAGCCAGTACCGCCAGGCGCCGAGTTCGGTCGGCTGGCCGTCTTACCGCTACGAATATTATCTCGCCGAGGCGCAGGCGTTTCAGGCCCAGGTGCTCAGCCTGATCTACGAGGGCGTATTCGTGAAATTCCCTAATCTCAAGGTGGTGTTGATGGAATCAGGCGTCACTTGGCTGCCCACCTTCATGTGGCGCGCCAACAAGACCTGGCGCGGCGTCCGCGTCGAGGTGCCCTGGATCGACCGCGAACCGGCCTCGATCATGCGCGACCATATTCGCCTGACCACGCAGCCGTTCGATGCTCCGCCCGATGCGGCGGATGTCGCCGACATCATCGACATGATCGGTTCCGACAAGATGTTTCTGTTTGCGTCGGATTATCCGCATTGGCAATTCGACGGCGATGACGCGATACCGCCGCATCTGCCGCCCGATATCGTTTCGCGCATGTGTGCCGACAACCCGCTTGAAACCTTTCCGCGGCTGAAACTCGCCGCATAGTCCTTTACCAAGGAGGATCGCATGAGTGATGTCATCGACCGCCCGGTGCTCGACCAGGAAGCCTCTGCAACGACGAGACTTCGGATCATCGACTGCGATATCCATCCGAGCCTGCATGCGCGCACCGATCTCAACCCGTTCCTGTCGAAACGCTGGCAGGCGCACTTGAAGACCTACGGCGATCATCTGCGCACGCCCTATATCGGCACCACGCCCTATCCGCGGTCCTCGCCGCTGCTCGCGCGCCGCGATGCATGGCCGCCGACCGGCGGCCCGCCAGCATCCGACCTTGATTTCATGCGCAAGCAGCACCTCGATCCGCTCGATATCGAGTTCGGCCTGTTGCAGGTGCTCGACATGTTCATCTTCTCGCAACAGAACCTCGATTTCGGCGCCGCGATCCAGCGCGCCGTCAATGAATGGCAGCTTGCGCACTGGACCAGCCGCGAGCCGCGGCTGAAGGCCGCGATTTTAGTGGGGCAGGACGACACCGAAGCGGCCGTCGCCGAAATCGAGCGCTGCGCCAAAATCGGTCAATATGTCCAGATCAACGTGTCGCCGCGCGCCAACGAGCCGCTCGGCCGCCACCGTTACTGGCCGATCTATGCGCGCGCGCAAGAGCTTGGTTTGCCGCTCGGCATCCATGTCGGCGGCTATGGCGGCCACGCGCCGGCCGGCGGCGGCTGGCCGTCTTATTACGCCGAGGAACACCAGTCGAATGCACATACGATGGCGGCGACGCTTACGAGTCTGGTTCTCGAGGGCGTGCCGGAGCGTTTCCCGCGGCTCAAGATCGTGTTCATCGAGGGCGGGTTCGGCTGGATCTCGTCGACCATGTGGCGAATGGACCAGCATTTCGAACGCTTCCGCAGCGAGGTTCCGCACCTCAAGCGGCGTCCGTCCGAATATGTGCGCGAGCATTTCTGGTTTACGACCCAGCCGATCGACGAACCCGACGAAGCCAAACACCTGCGGTCCCTGATCGATTGGGTCGGCATCGATCGGCTGCTGTTCTCGTCGGATTATCCGCATTGGGATTTCGACGATCCGCGTACCGCCATCAGGACGCCGCTGACGGAGACCGAACGGCGCAAAATCTTCAGCGGCAACGCGCGCGCGCTTTACAAGCTCTGATCAAGTCGATGGCCCGTCACATCGTCGCCCGCACCACGGAAATCCCGCCCGGCGGCAACAAGGTGGTCACGCTGGAGGGCCGCGACATCGTCGTGTTCCACGTCAACGGCGAGTTCTTCGCGTTGCTCAACCGCTGCCCGCACGCGGGCGCGCCGCTCGACAAGGCGGCATGCGTCGCGCGTCTGACTTCGCCCGAGCCCGGCGTCTATCAGCGCTCGCGGGTCGGCGAATTGCTTCGTTGCGCCTGGCACGGCTGGGAATTCGACATGCGCAACGGGCAATCCTGGTTCGATCCCAACCGCTTCAAGGTGCGAACCTATCCGGTCGTCATCGAGGACGGCGAAACGCTGGCCAAGGGTCCCTATGTGGCCGAAACCTTCCCGGTTCATATCGAGGACAGCTACGTCATCGTGGAGACGTGAAGTTCTGTAACGCACGCGTTGCGCTTGCAAGCCGACATCCACTCTCTTGAAATACGCACCCGGCTACTCGCATCCCGTGTCCCGCGTGCTATAAGGCTGCCTCCTTGACCACGGCAGGTACGAAGCGAATGTCGAAGCAGTCGATGCGCGAAGAGGCCGAGCGCCTGATCCGCGAAACCATGGCGCGCAAGACCATCGTCGTGAAGCAAGGCAATACCCGCATCGAGGCGGTTTGCGGCAAATGCGGCGCGCCAAATCGCGTCTCGGCTGAACGCGGCGCGACGCGGGTGAAATTCACCTGCAAGCAATGCGGCCACAAGCAAGAGACGCTTTGAGAGATTTCGCCTTGCGTCGATCGCGATTAGGTAACATGGCAAAACTCGCGCGATAGGCGCGGGCGAGATCGCGAAGCCGTGGCGAATTATGGGAATATTGTTGGCTCCAGGTCGTCATCATCCGCGAAAGCGGATGATCCAGTATTCCAGAGACATCCATAATTGAACCGAGAAGCCGCGGCGTACTGGATACCCCGCTTGCGCGGGGTACGACACCTGAGTTAGGGCTGCATACGCATAATCCGGCTACAAATCCGCACCTAACAGGAAATTTCGGGGCGCCCATGAATTTCCCTTCGTTGTTTTCGCCGCTTCAGGTCGGCCCTTACCGGCTTTCGCATCGCGTCGTGATGGCGCCGTTGACGCGGATGCGCGCCGAGCGCTCGAGCTTCGCGCCGCGACCGCTGAACGCGGAATATTACGGGCAGCGCGCCACGCCGGGCGGTTTGATCATTGCGGAAGCTTCGCCGGTGATGCCGACCGGACGCGGTAATCCCGGAACCCCCGGCGTCTATTCGGACGAGCAGGTCAAGGGATGGCGCGGCGTCGTCGATGCGGTCCACGCCAAGGGCGGATTGATCTTCCTCCAGATCTGGCATGTCGGCCGCGTCTCGCATTCCTCATTCCAGCCCGGCGGCGCGTTGCCGGTCGCGCCCTCGGCCGTCCCGATCACGGGCAACGGGATGTTGGCGATGACGGCCGACGGCAAAGCGGTGCCTTACGAGACGCCACGCGCGCTTCTGACCGGCGAAGTGAGGCAAATCGTCGAAGCGTTCCGGCAGGCGGCAAGGAACGCCATGAAGGCCGGATTCGACGGCGTCGAGATCCACGGCGCAAATGGCTATCTGATCGAACAATTCCTGCAGTCGCACACTAACTTGCGCACCGATCAGTATGGCGGCGGAATCGAAAATCGCGCGCGGTTGTTGCTGGAAATCGCCCAAGCCGCGATCGACGTCTGGGGTGGGAATCGCGTCGGTGTGCGCTTGTCGCCCTATGGCGTCGCCAACGGCAGCGGCGAGGGCGATCCGATGCCGCTCTACACCCACGTCATCAAGGCGCTCGACCGGCTTGGCCTTGCTTACTTGCATTTCATCGAGCCGCGATCGAGCGGGGCGGGGCGCGCCGAAGTCAACCACCAGAATGTGCCCTCGGCGATGGTGCTGTTCCGGCCGATCTGGCGCGGCGTCCTGATCCCGGCCGGCGGCTTCACCGGAGAGACAGCGGAAGCCGCGATTGCCGACGGCCACGCCGATGCCATCGCGTTCGGCCGCATCTTTATCTCCAACCCAGATTTGCCGCGCCGCCTGCGGCACGGCTTTCCGCTGACGCCCTATAACCGCGCGACGTTCTACGGCGGCAACGAGGTGGGCTACACGGATTATCCGGTCTATGGTGAGCTGGAGCCGGCGTAGTGACCCAACCGTCATTGCGAGCAATGACGAAAGAGCGAGTGAATGTAGCCCGGATGAGCGAAGCGACATCCAGGAGTACCGCCACCACTCTGTCCCGGATATCGCTGCGCTCATCCGGGCTACGCAAGGACGACGAAAACTGAAAATGCCAAAAACACCAACTCTTGTCGGCATCGCAAAAGGCCAGTGCCTGTGCGGTAACGTCGGCTTTGAGATCGACGTGCCGGCGCGCTGGGCCTGGCACGATCATTCGGCGGCGAGCCGGCGGGCGCATGGCGCGGCCTACGCGACCTATGTCGGAAGCTGGCGCAAGCGTTTTCGCGTTACCAGGGGCGAGGCGGAGATTGCGCGGTTCGAGGACAAGGAGGCCAGAGCCACGCGCAGTTTCTGCAAGCGCTGCGGCACGCCGTTGATCTATGAGCGCGCGCGTTCGCCGCACATGGTCAACATTCCGCGCGCGTTGTTTTCCGGCCGCACCGGGCGGCAGCCGCTCTATCATGTCGGCATCGAAGAATTGCAGGAATGGACCTATGCCGGCGCGCCGCTGGTGCCGCTGAAGGGTTTTCCGGGCGTGGTCTGGCAACGCTCGAAAAAGAAAATTCGCAGCGATCGCGAGGGCATGATCTGAGCCGGCCGCAAAGCGCGGCCCGCGCTCCGCAGGGCAGCCATGAGCGCGCTTTCTTGCCTCACGCCGCCAAGTTTGATCATGATGCCCGGCCGCGCGAAGCGGGGGCAGGAGGAAACATGAAGAATCGCGTCACCGGGCGTTCGGCGTTCCTTGCGCTTCTGAAGGACGAGGGCATCACGCATCTGTTCGGCAATCCCGGCACCACCGAACTGCCGATCATGCATGCGCTGAAGGACCATCCGGACCTCACCTACGTGATGGCGATGCAGGAAAGCCTCGTGGTCGCCATCGCCGACGGTTTCAGCCGGGCCTCGGGCCGCCTCGTCGCCTGCAATGTCCATGTCGCGCCCGGGCTTGGGAATGCGATGGGTTCGCTCTACAACGCGCAATTCACCGGCACGCCGATGATCCTGACCGCCGGCCAGCAGGAGCAGGGCCACGGGCTGATGGAGCCGTTGCTTTACGGGCCGTTGGTGCGAATGGCCGAGCCGCTGGTGAAATGGGCGGTCGAGGTCGCACGCCTGGAGGACCTGCCGCGGATCGTGCGTCGCGCCGCCAAGATCGCGACCACGCCGCCGACCGGGCCGGTGTTCATCTCGCTGCCGGGCGATATTCTCAATTCGGAGGCCGGCATCGAGCTCGGCCGCTCGACCCGGGTCGATACCCGCGTCAAACCCTCCGACGAGGCGCTGCAGGCGCTCGCCGCACGTATTCTGAAGTCCGAGCGGCCGGTCATTGTCGCCGGCGACGAGATCGTCAAAAGCGACGCGCTGCAGGAGGCGGCTTCGCTGGCCGCACTCCTCGGCTGCCCCGCTTATCAGCAGTCCGCGCCGTATGGCGCGCATTTCCTGTCGGAGAGCCCATGCTTCATGGGCGCGCTGTCGCGTTCGCAGCCGCAGGTGCGCGACGTGTTGTCGGCTTACGATCTTCTGATCGTGCTCGGCGCCGATCCGTTGCGGATGTCGGTGCATAGCGAGGTCGAGCCGTTGCCGGAAGGAATGCCGATCGTGCAGATCGGCCTCGTCGAATGGGATCTCGCCAAGAATTACGGCGCGGAGATCGCGCTAAAGGCCGACGTCAGGGAAACGCTGCGGGCGCTGTTGCCCGCGCTCAAGTCCAGGGGCGGCGCGGCATTGGAGGCTCGCGCCAAACAGGGGATCGCGGCGCTGGCGGGAAAGAACTGGACCGTGCGGCGCGCAACGCTAGTCGGGCAGATCGCCAAGCTTGGGGATCGTTCGCCGATCGATCCGGAATACCTGACGTTAAGCTTGGTCGAGGCGATGCCTGAAAACGCCATCCTCGTCGACGAGGGATTGACCTCCTCGCGGCAGACGCTCGCGCTGCGGCCGCATCGCGATCGCTATGGCTATCACGCGCTCGCCTCGGGCGGCATCGGCTGGGGACTGCCGGCTTCCGTCGGCGTCAGCATGGCCAATCCCGACCGGCCGGTGGTTTGCTATTCCGGCGACGGCAGCGCGATGTATTCGATCCAGGCGCTGTGGACGGCGGCGCATCACAAGCTGCCGCTGTCGGTGGTGATCGCCAACAATGGCGGCTATCGCATCATCAAGCAAAGGCTGCTCGCCTTTCACGGCGACGACCACTACGTCGGCATGGATTTCGCCGATCCGCCCGTCGACTTTGCCGGCATGGCAAAATCGCTCGGGGTGGAGGCGATGAGGATCACGGAGGCGAGCGAGTTGAAGTCCGCGCTTGGCGAGGCATTCAAGCGACCCGGCACGAAATTGATCGAGGTGATGGTTGACGGTTCGGTCTAACCCCTCATTGCGAGCCAACGGGTCACGCGAATGCGCGCCCGATGACGGGCTCCGCGAAGCAATCCATGTCCCACCAGCGGCACAAAGGTGGATTGCTTCGTCGTGTCGCTCCTCGCAATGACGATGGAAAGCTACGTCGCCGCAACACCCGGCCGAAACCGCACCGCCGGATGCGGTGCTGCGAGCCGCGCGCGGCCGGCGCCGAACAGTTTTTCGCGCAACGTGCCCGGCCGGTACGCGGCCTCGTACCGCCCGCGCCGGACAAGCTCTGGCACCAGCATGTCGGCGATGTCCTCGAAATCGCCGGGCGAGATCGCAAACGGAACGTTCAGTCCATCGACATCGGTCTGGTCGAACCATGCCTCGACCGCGTCGGCGACTTTATCCGGCGTGCCGACCACGACAGGTCCAATGCCGCCGATGCCGACATGCTGGGCGACCTCGCGTACGGTCCAGACCCGGTCCGGATCGGCGCGGGTGACGTTGTCCATCGCGGTGCGGCCGGCGTCGTTCTCGACATGGCGCACCTGCTGGTCAAGATCGTAGGTGGAGAAATCGACACCGGTCCACCCCGACATCAACGTCAGCGCGCCTTCGGGGCTGATGTGGCTGCGGTAGTCGTCGTATTTCGCCTTGGCCTGCGCTTCGGTGCGGCCCAAAATCATGGTGAACATGCTGAACATCAGGATCTCCGCCGGGTTGCGCCCTCCCTTGGCGGCGAGTTCGCGAATGCCGGCGACGCGCGGGGCAATGACCTTGGCCGATGGACCCGACATGAAGACGCATTCGGCATGCGCCGCGGCGAACTGGCGGCCGCGCGGCGAGGTGCCGGCCTGATAGAGCACGGGCGTGCGTTGTGGCGAGGGTTCGCAGAGGTGAATTGCGTCGAGGCGATAGTTGTTTCCCTGATGCCGTACGCGATGCACCTTCGAAGGATTGGCGAAGATGCCGCGCGCGCGGTCGCGCAAGGCCGCATCGTCTTCCCAGCTTCCTTCCCAGAGCTTGTAGACTACCTCCATATATTCATCGGCGACGTCATAGCGGTCGTCGTGCGCGGTCTGCTTGTCCTTGCCGGCGCCCTTGGCGGCGCTGTCGAGATAGCCGGTCACGACGTTCCAGCCGACCCGTCCCTCGGTGAGATGGTCGAGCGTCGACATCCGCCGCGCGAACGTGTAGGGCGGCTCGTAGGACAAGTTCGATGTCACCCCAAAGCCGAGATGGTCGGTGACCGCGGCCATCGCCGGGATCAGCAGCAGCGGATCGTTGGCGGGGGTCTGCGCGGCGTTGCGCAGCGCCGCGTCCGGACTGCCGCCGAATACGTCGTAGACGCCGAGCACGTCCGCCAGGAACAATCCGTCGAACCGCCCGCGTTCCAGCGTCTTGGCGAGATCGATCCAGTAGGGCAGCCGATTATACCCGCCGGTGCGGTCGCGCGGATGGGTCCACAGCCCCGGCGATTGATGCGCGACGCAGTTCATCGCGAAGGCGTTGAGCCGGATTTCTTTTTTCATAATCAGATGACCTTCGACGCTTTGTTGCGCAGAGCATGGTTCCCTGCGCGACGATTACAAAATCGCAGGCTACCGGCCGGCCTGCTGGAACGGCAATTGCGCATTCGCCGGCGGCTTCACATGCGCGACATTGAGCGTCATCGAGACCACGTCGTAATACCCGTTCACTGCGATGAGGTCCACGATGCCCTGTTCGCCGAATTTTTCCAGCGCGCGTGCATAGGTCGCATCGTCAACCTCGTGATCGCGCCGAAGCTGCGTGGTGAACTCCCACACAATAGCCTCGTCATCCCTCATGTTGTCGGGTTTTCGCCCCTCCCCGATGGCGGCGATGATCGCGGGATCGAGGCCCGCCTTGAGCGCCAGCGGCGCGTGCGCATACCATTCATAGGTCGAGCCCCAGGCTTGCGCGGTCATCAGGATCGCCATCTCGTTGATGCGTTTATCGAGCGAGGTATTGAACCTGACGTACTCGCCGACTTTTTGCAGGCGATCGGCCAGCTCCGGGCTGCGCAGCCACGTGTTGAACGGGCCGCTCATCCGTTTTCGCGGGCCCGACATGATGGAATCGGCAATGCTACGCTGCGCGGCCGTCATCTTGTCGAGCGGGATTTCCGGCATGCGTTCCCCGGTCAGGGCCAGCGCCGAACCTGCAAACAGGACGCAAGCCGCCGAGGCACGCAGAATGTTTTTCATGAGGCTCTCCCCTTGAATCCGCCCCGGTCGGATGCCGGGATGTTTTTTCAAATTGTTGCATTCCGGAAGGCTTTAGCAAAGGCAAATCCTTGAGGCTTCCAGCGGGCGGCGTATCCCGTTAACCTGCGAAAATCCAAACGTAGCGACCGAAACAAGAAAAGAAGACATGACCAGAACCGATGCCATCGCCCGGGCTCGCCAGATGCTTCATTCCGGCGAATTTCTCGCCGAACTCGATCGTAGGGTCGCTTACCAGACGGAAAGTCAGAACCCCGAAAAGCGGGACGCGTTGCGCGCCTACTTGGCCGAAGACCTTCAGCCTGCCTTCTCGAAACTCGATTTCTCGACGAGGTTGATCGAATCCCCGACCGGAAAGAATCCTTATCTTTTGGCCGAATACCGCGAGAGCGGATCGGCGCCCACCGTTCTCATCTATGGACACGGCGATGTCGTCGACGGCATGGCCGGAAAGTGGCGCGATAATCTCAATCCATGGCGGACGACGATTTCCGGCAATCGCGTCTATGGCCGGGGCACTGCCGACAACAAGGGGCAGCACAGCATCAATATGTCGGCGCTCAAGGCGGTGCGCGAGGCGCGCGGCGGCCGGCTTGGCTTCAATGCCAAGTTTCTGGTCGAGACCGGAGAGGAGATTGGGTCGCCGGACTTGCGAGAGGTCTGCGAACAACATCGTGAGGAGTTAAAGGCCGATCTGCTTCTCGCATCCGATGGGCCGAGGCTTTCCGCGGACCGTCCCACATTATTCCTCGGGTGCCGCGGCGGCATACGGATTCATCTGAGCGTGAACCTGCGAGACGGCGCGCATCATTCCGGCAATTGGGGCGGCATCCTCGCCAATCCCGCGACCATCCTCGCCGCCGCCATCGCGAGCCTTGTCGACGGCCAGGGACGTTTGCAGGTGGAACAGTTAAAGCCGCCGCGACTTTCCAACCAGATTCGCGCGAGCCTTGCCG
>Ga0209167_10000221_pt1 | contig 52268 bp, 55 predicted proteins | sample Coa_R1_9_FD_187154 | JGI IMG/M metagenome (GOLD analysis project Ga0209167, IMG submission 187154) | Surface soil microbial communities from Centralia Pennsylvania, which are recovering from an underground coalmine fire - Coalmine... | ecosystem: Environmental > Terrestrial > Soil >...
ATCCATTTCTATTTCAACAACGTGCTCGGTAATCCCCTCGATACGACCGTTGCGCTTCACAACCTCATCTTTTCGGGAACGCTGGCGCGCTTCCCTGATCTGAAGCTGATGGCGGTGCATGGCGGCGGCTATCTGCCGAGCTATTCAGGTCGAATCGATCACGCCTGGGGCGCGCGGCGGGACTCGCACGGTGAATTGCCGTTGCCGCCGACGACTTATCTGCGGCAGGTCTATCTCGACACCGTCGTCTTCAGCTACCACCAGCTCGCCTATCTGATCGACGTGTTCGGTCCCGACCGTATCCTGATGGGCACCGATTATCCCTTCGACATGGGCGAATATAATCCGGTCGGACACATTGCCGGCGTCCACGGAATCGACGAAGCCATCCTCGCGCAGATCGCTGGCGGCAACGCCGCGCGGGTGCTTGGACTTGATGTGTGAGAATCTCCGTGCCTGAAGGGTGGACGCGCTCAATGATGCACGCCCGCGGTCCTGTAGCCGGGCTGCTCAAACGGGTGCGAGTTAGCGAATTCCGGCATCTTGAAACAGCGGTCGGCGAGACCGGAGACCTGCGGAAAAGCGCCCAATTCGATTTTTAGAAAATGCGCGCCTACGACCTGGCCGGCGATGCAGATATCAGCAATGCCCGGCTGGGCACCAAGCGCAAACGGCGCCGGCGCGCGGCGCGCGAACAACCTTTCATAAGTCGCTAGCCCCTCGGTCGTCCAGTGCTTGCCCCAGTTCTCGATCGCCTTGGCATCGGCGCCGAATGCCTTGGCCAGATGGTTGCGGACGCGCGGCACGACCAGCGGATGGGCATCGGCGATCGTCATCAGCGCCAGCGAGCGCGCGTAGCCCCGCTCCTTGACATCCTCGGGCAGCAGCCGCGGCGAGGGCTTGATGTCTTCGAGATATTCCATGATCGCCATCGATTGAAACAGCCAGTTGCCGTCATGAACAAAGGTCGGCACGACATGCTCGGGATTGACTGCCGCGTAGCCCGGCTTGAACTGCTCGCCCTGGAGGATATCGACCGAAGTCTCCTCGAACGGCAAACCCTTCAGCCTCAAGGCGACCCGTACCCGAAATGACGCGATCGATCGCCAAAACCCGTAGACTTGTATGCTCATCGAAGAGACTCTTCTAGCTCCGGTTCGAATGCCGCCCTGCTCATATCATCTTTTGCGGCGTTGGCCGATGCATGAGGAGGAGAGATCATGACGCCCAACATCGCGGGCAAAATGGCGGGAGATCGCCCCGACTTTTCCGACTATTTCAGCATATCGGAAAAGGTCTTTGCGAAGGTATGTGCATCGCCCGGCCACCTCGCCGAAACATAGTTGCGATCGCGCACCACGAAGGCCGGTCTCGCATCATCGAGCGTGTCCCGCTGCAAGCCGGACGTCTTCAGGCGGTATTGCGGATCGGTCTTTGGAACATCCTCGAAATCCTCCGGACGTGCGAGCGCGCGCGTGACTTCCTGCTGCACCGACATGAAGCCTTCCCGCTGTCCGGCCTGTTCCAGATAAGTCCGATAGTAATTCGGATCCCAAAAGCGCGTGATGCGGGCAACCGTCCACGCGCTGCGTTCCAGCGCCCAGGTCAGGGCAGTCGTCCGGTACCCGTAAAGCACCGAATGGCCCGTGCGTTTCGAAATGCTTCGTGCAGCCAGCAGGACGCCGTGGCAGATCGCCGCTACTGGCTTGCCGGCCTCGAAGAAGCTTGCGACGTTGCGCTGCAAGGTCTCGCTCTCGAGATAGTCCCGCATGCCGCGCGCGCGGTGTCCGCCCGGCAGCAGCAAGGCGTCGAATGCCGCGACATCGACAGCATTCCATCGCAGTGGTGAGCGATAATCGGGATCGGCAACCATTGCGGCATAGGCGGTTCGCGCGTTGCGGTTCGCGCGCATCAGAAGCCCTATCAGCGGCAGATTCCGCAACAGCGGAATTACGCCCCAGGGGTCGAGGCCTTGCCCCGTCAGCATCATGTCGTCGGCAACCGCGGGCCGACCGTCCGGTGTGGCGAAGGCGACGACATGACCCGCGTTCACTAGCACCTGCCAGCTTACGGCGGCTTCGCTTGGATCGAAGTCCCGCGCCGGCAGGAGAACGAGAACGCGAGCCATGGCAGCCCTCGCTCAGACCAGGAACACGGTCGATCCGGTAGTTTTGCGCGCGGCGAGATCGGCGTGGGCCCTTGCTGCATCCTTCAGGGGATAGGTCTGATGAACCTCGATCTTGACGGCTCCTGAAAGCACGACCTCGAACAGCTCTTTTGCCATCGCGACGAGATTTTCGTGTTTAGCCGCATAGGTGTTGAGTGTTGGGCGCGTGACGAACAGCGAACCCTTTTGCGCAAGAAGGCCAAGGTTGAGCGGCTCGACGCTGCCGGAAGATTGCCCGAACAATGCAACGACCCCGAGCGGGGCAAGGCAGTCCAGCGATTTCAGGAAAGTGTCCTTGCCGACGGAGTCATAGACCACCGGCACTTTCTTGCCTTGCGTGATCTCCTCGACACGCTTCACGAAATCCTCGCGCGTATAGACAATGGTATGTGCGCAACCGTGGGCCCTGGCGAGCGCGGCCTTCTCGTCGTTGCCGACGGTGCCGATGACGGTGGCGCCGAGATGCTTGGCCCATTGCGAGAGAATCAAGCCGACGCCGCCTGCCGCGGCATGGAGTAGGATCGTATCGTCTGGCTTGACGCGGTAGGTCTGGCGGATGAGATATTGCACCGTCAGGCCCTTGAGCATCATCGCGGCCGCCGTCTTGTCGTCGATGCCGTCGGGTAGCTTGAGCAGGCGATTGGCCGGAATCAACCGCTCCTCGGCATAGGCGCCGAGCGGCGCGGCTCCATAGGCGACGCGGTCACCGGGCTTCAGATCAGTGACGTCGGGGCCGACTTCCTCGACTACGCCGGCACCTTCACCGCCTAGCCCACTCGGCAAGGGAAGCGGGTAAACCCCCGAGCGATTGTAGATATCGACGAAGTTGAGCCCCACGGCGGTGTGGCGGATGCGCGCCTCGCCGGCGCCCGGCTTGCCAAGCTTGACTTCCTCCCAGACAAGAACCTCGGGCCCGCCGGTCTTGTGAAAGCGAATGGCGTGCGTCATGGAACAACTCCTCGCGTAAGATGATAGAAGGTAGAAAACCCGAAAGCCGAACGATCGGTGCCCCGCCATGTTATAGTATGTGCCAAAGCGGCGGCGAAAAATACCCTCTTGGCGCGACATACTGGAAACCGAAATCGTGGGGTCTGGAGGCATAACCGGATGAGAGCCTGTGCAGGCCGTTTGAACCCCTCTTCGCCTGTCCGCGATATACTCGCTGCGGGGCTAGCCCGGGGCTTTCGCGTTCAGGGACAACCTGGAATTTGTGTTCGAATTAATGTTTGGCGCCAGCGGGCGCATCAATCGCGCCAGCGCGGACGCTAAAAACGAAAAAAAGCCCGGCGGCCAAAAAGGCCACCGGGCAGGTGTCTCAATCCAAAATATGTTACGCGCTTGGCGCGCCCGGCGACGGGCGCCGTTCAAATATCAGCCGACCTCCACAGTTGCGACCATTCCGAACGCGCCCGCATCGGCCAGTGCGGCGATACGCGCATCGTCATAACCTAGTCTCTCTCGCAAGACGTTCCTCGTGTGCTGGCCAAGCAGCGGCGCGGCCACGGGGTCGATCGCGGGCGTCAGAGCAAGATTGAGCGGCGATTCGATATTCGGAACGGTGCCCGCGGTCGGGTGCGGAATTTGGCTAAGGCGATGGCGCTCGCGCGCCTCCGGCGAATTGAAGGCTTCCTCCACCGTGCGAAGATAGCCAACGGGGATATTGGCCGCCTTCATCTTCTTCACCCAGTTCTCGCGAACATCTTGCACGAAGATGCCGGTGAGGATGGCGCGCAATTTATCCTTGTTGGCGGTTCGCGAGCGGCGGTCGCCGAATTCACCGCTGGCGAGATCGGGTCGACCCAGCACCTCGATGACGAGGCGGCGATACAGCCGATCGTTGGCGCAGGCAATATAAAACGGCGCGTCGGAGGCGTTGTACACGCCGACGGAAGGGGACCCGTTCGGCGAGTTGCCCTGACGGCTGGGATTCACCCCACTCATCAAATAGGCCATGCCGTAAAATTGCGTCATCGCAAGCGCGATGTCGAACAGCGCCACCTCGACATGCTGGCCGCGGCCGAGACGGTCGCGCGCCAGAAGCGCCAGCAGAATGGCGTTGCAGGCCGACATGCCCGTCAGCATGTCGACTGCGGGTGGCCCGGTTCGCACCGGCGGCCCGTCGGGAAAGCCGTTGAGCGACATGAATCCGCTTTCGGCCTGCGTGATTGGATCGAAGCCCGGACGGGACGAAAACGGCCCCTGGCGGCCATAGGCCGAGATCGAGCAATAGACCAGGCGAGGATTTCCCGCCGCGACGGACGCATAGTCGAGGCCGTATTTCTTCATCACGCCGGAGGAGAAATTCTCCACCACCACGTCGGCCAGCGCGATCAATTCGCGCGCCACCTCGCAGGCCTCGGGCTTGGTGAGATCGAGCGCAATGCCCCGCTTGTTGCGATTCAAACTGACAAAGGCCGCACTTTCGCCGGCAAGATCGGCGTGCTCATAATGCCGCGTATCGTCGCCGCCCTCAGGATTCTCGATCTTGATAACCTCGGCGCCGAAATCCGCCAACGTCTGTGTACAGGCGGGACCGGCGACCACTCTGGTAAAATCGATGACCACGAGACCGTCGAGGGCGGTCGGAGCACCCTTCTGTCTGGGCGCCCGGTCCGGCAATTGCGGTCTGGCAGTCATGATCGGCTTGTCCCTTCCCTCTGTCGATAAGCGACCGTCGATGGTCGACCCTTGCCGAGGCCGGAGAATATTCCAACCGGCAGCCAACCATATACAGCCCTTTGCGGTTCTTCCCAAAACGTTAGAACCTTGGGGATTGAAGGGTTACAGCCTTTTTGAATGGGTGCTATGAGGGGATGGGACAGACCTGATGATCTTGCGCCAATAGAGCGTTTCCGTTTTCGCAGCCCTCGGCCTATTCAAAACCCTGAACCGGCGGTGGCTTGCCGTCGGCGGCAGGCGCCGGAGACGCTTTGATCACGGGCGGCGGCGACGAAGGAATGTTGCCTGCGGCTCGCGGCTCGGGCGGGGCGCTCGCTTGCGATGTTCGCTGCACGCGCGGACGCGACGATGATCGCCGGATCCCCCATGACCGCGAGATCGAGGGGCCGGCGGTATAGCCGATCAGCGCGCCCGCCACAGCGCCGACCGGACCCAGCACCACCGCGCCCGAGACGGCGCCGATCGCTGCGTCACTCGCGCGCTCCTGCGCCCTTGCTTCGAATGCGACGAGCGCGCTCACGATCACTGCGATGGCGAGAAATTTCCGCATGGCGAGTTCCCCCGAATGACCGCGCCGAACAACCCGCGTTTAAGTCACTCGGAAAATGGGGCGGCACCAAGGTCGCGGAGGACCTCTCCCGCGCCACGAAAAAGCCCGCGTCCGGGGGGCCGGCGCGGGCTTTTCGATTTTTCGACGTTGGCAATGTGGCAGCGATTTGCCCGACATGTCAATTTCTTGGCCGAGCGTTCGCCGTCCCACGCACGCGCGCCGGAGAGGCTCGTCCGAGACATTCGCTTGCTACTTCACGCGCCGGCCGTGAAAGAAACCCTTGCTGGTTGTGTTCTGCCGAATATTGGCGGAGTCACCCTGTTCATTGGTATTTTGGGTGTGAGTTTTCTTCACCGACGTATCGCGTGCGGCATCGGCGTTGGCTGATTTCGGCCCCTTGTTGCTAAGGTTCCCCCTGGGGATCGGCGGCATGTGACCGGTCATTTTCGGCCTCCTGGCTGTTCGACGCTCGCGCCGGTCCACAACCCGGCGCGGACAAATGCCAGTTTGGCAAGCTTGGCTCGGGGTGACGTTGCGCTCGATCAAGTCAAGTCGCGGAATCGCCGCCTATCTGACGAAGCTGAGATAAGAGGCGAGCGCCTCGACCTCCTCCGGGCCAAGATGGGTTGCAACCATCGGCATCGGCGATCCCGGCGTCGAATGATATCCTTGGCCCCACTGCTCGAGCCGGGCCTTGATGTAGAAATAGGCCAAACCTCCGAGACGCGGGATGTCCCTGATGCCTTCGGCGTTCGGGCCGTGGCAGGCATAGCAGGACACGATGTTGGCTTCGGGAATCCCGTCCATATAGATCGTTCTTCCACGCGAGGCGAGTGCGCCGTCGCCGTCATTGGCGGGCCTCGGCGGGATCGAGGCAAAGTAGTTCGCCAGTTCGTAGGCCGTGGAGGCATCCAGCGCCGCGACCGCACCCCACATATATTGCCTGGAAAACGGATTGTTTCGCGCGTGCATGCGGAAACTCTGGATCTGACTCATGATGTATTGCCGCCGCTGCCCGGCGAGTCGCGGCGCAACCGTATAGCCCTGCGCTCCCGTCCCGTGACACCAGGTGCAGTTGCGGACAGCGGCGCTCTCACCGGCACCGGCGGAAACGGTGGAGAGAGCGGAGGCGACCGTCGCAAGGATCGCTATTTTTAGTCCGATACGCTTCATGACCCCAAGCTTTCGCGCTTCATGCACTTCGCCGATATGCCGGCGTATAAGAGGGCGGTGCTCATGGCAGATGACTGACATAGGCCGCGACCGCTTCAATCTGCGACCGCGTCATGTTGTGCGCCGTCGGCGCCATGATCGCGGAAGTATCGACCGCGGTGCCCTGGCCGCGTTGGGTCCTCCAGCCCGTCAACTGGCCGACCATGTACGGATAGACTTGGCCCGCCAACCGCGGAATTTCGTTCTGGCCCTTGCCTTCGGCGCCATGACACGCGGCGCAGGCAGGAACGTTGGCTTCGGGGAGGCCATCCTCATAGATTCTCTTGCCCGTCGCGATCAGTCCCCGCGGCCCACCGCCGAACGGCGGCGTATTGAGGCGATGGAAATGGTTGGCCAGCGCCGTGATCATCGACGGGCTCAGCACGTGCGCGACGTTTTGCATCACCGGATTGGAGCGCCGGCGCTCGATGAAGGCCCGCAACTGCGCCTCGATATATTCAGGCTGTTGTCCCGCGAGCCGCGGCATCGCGAAATATCCGAGATAGCCCTGGCCAGACAGTCCATGACAAGTCTTGCAATATTCAAGTTTGGCCTCGAAGCCGCCATGCGCAGGCGTCATTCTTTCCTGCGCCTGGCCGCTTGCGGCAATGACTGCCGCTAGAATTGCCGTCAGCAATGTCAGCAGCAAGCGTGTCATGACTGTCAGGCCCCCTCGCCTGCCGTCCGACGCGGCCGCCGCAACTGAACGGGTTCCGAGCATCACCAACCGGACCCCCAGATATGGAAGTTGAAGCCGACCTTGACGACCTGAACGGTCTGCTTGACGTCCACGACGCCCGAAAAGGCGCCGTTGCTGATCTGCTCGGTCATCAAAATGTTGCCGCCGCCGAAGTGATAGTAATCATATTCGATGTTCATGGACCAATGGCGCGAGAACGCCCAGTCCACGCCGCCGCCCGCGACCCAGCCATAGCGATTGTCCAGTCCCTGAAAGTTGAAGGGACCGCTACCGGCAAAATCGCCGCCGCTGACATTGTACTTGTCTCCAGCGACCGCAAAGCCGCCTCTGCCGTAAAGCAGGACGTTGTCAAAGGCGTAGCCGATCCGCCCGGTCACGCTCACCAGAAAGTCGTTGTTCGCCTGCACGAGGGCGACGTCGCCGGGATTGCCGGCCGGAAGACCAACGATGGCGCTGCCCCTCATGGTCGTGCCAGAGGCGGTACCCTCGACGCCGATCACCACATTGGAGGAGAACTCGTAGTCGCAGCCGATCTCGCCGCCGATCACAGCGCCGGTCGGCGTCGTTCTGACGGTGGTGACGCCGGTCGTCGTACCCGCACCGTTGATTGAATCCTGCACGAGCAACACCGGATCGGTCATGTCCTTGGTGCCGCGGCCGCCGCCAACATGTCCGCCGAGATAGCAGCCCGTCCAGCTAAACCGCGGCGCTACGTAAGGCGCCTCCGACTTCATCGGCAAGTCGGCCGCGATCGCGGGCCCCGCCAGGGTAACCGCGAGCGCCGCTGCGTGGGCGAAAAGAAGTTTTCTCATCGGACAATCTCCGTATGCGGACGCGTCCGCCTACATCGCAAACCAGGCATGGAGGAACAGGGTATTGTTGTCGTGGGCACCGACCGTGGTGCCGTTCAGCTTGTTGTAATAGGTGTATTGCAGGCCGATGCGGGCGTTGAACCACGGCCAGCCGACCATCTTGCTCGCACCGAACGGGATGTAGGCAATTTCAGTCGTCCAGCCGTTGGTGTTCGGCGTCGAGGCGAGGCCGGTGACGGGATCGGTGCCGTACAGGTTCATGTCGGCGGTGCCCCATTGATTGAAATATTGTGCGGTGAACACCACCCGGTTGTCGGCCCCATAGGCAAACGAAGCTTGTAGCTTCAAACTATTCAGCAGATCGGTCGGATTGGACGCACTCATGGTGGCAAAGCTTGAATCGAGCCGCTGAAACTCGCGGATATAGCTGCCGCGCAAGGTCAGCCAGTAATTGTCGCCCTGATACTGATATTGCGCGTCGAAGCCGTAGTCGGTGAAGGTGTCGGCCTGCGCAAACGTCGCGGTCGAAAAACTCGCAAAGCTGGTATCGACCCAGGGATGCACATTGAATTGCGCACCGAATGCGCCGACCATGAACGTATTCCTGCCCCAGTGCGGTTCCAGCGCGACGCGCCAATAAGGCGTAACGCCGCCGAGCAGACCGGGCGCACCGAACGGATCGGTGCCGACCGCATTCTGCTGGCTGAAGCCGAGCGTCCTGTAGCCGGTCAATTCAAGATAAAGCAGGTCGTTGATGAAGGTGTAGGCGCCGACGCCGCCGACATGCGCGGCAAATGCGCCCTCGATCGTCGTGGGATGACCCTGCGGACCAAGAATCGTCGACACGGCGTAGGGGAAAGACCACGCCGGCGTCGTGTTCCACACATCTTGCACGGTCGGATTGTTGTTGGCCGTGATGCCGTAGATCAGGTCGAGCGGGCCGAAGTGAGCCGTGCTGGCGTAGCGGACGTCCGTATTGTCCCACGTCCAGGTGTGGCCGAACGGATCGCCGAACCCTCCGGGAGGCACCGCGTTGTAGGTCACCTGCGCGAAGGCGCCGATATTTTCGGTGATCGCACCACCCCAGAACGCGCTGAACGGCGAGAGCACGACATTGTTGTTGGCGCTATAGGGATCCGTGCCGGTCAGGTCGGCCTGGGTATGGGTGTAGCCGACGATCGCCATCATCGAGACCGGCGGAACCCACTCCTTGTCTTCCTCGGGCTTTGCCGAAGGCGGCAGCGCCTTCACATAGCCCATCATCTTTTCGTATTCGGCGCGCGCGTCTCTTCCCGCCTGCGACGAGAACGGCGTCGTGCGGAATTCGCCGCCGCCGGTGGTATAGCCGAGCAGTTTGAATCTTCGGCCGTATGGCGTCAGCGCAGGAAAATCGGTGTGGCAGGTGCCGCAGGGTTGCCCGGTCTGTCGCGCGAAACTCGGCAGCGCTTGTGCGGGCGAAGAAAAACAAATCGTCAGCAGGCCCGACGCGACGACGATCAACGCGAACGCGACGAATACCTGTAAATTACCGAAGGGTCGAGTGATACGACCGACATCGCCCCGCATTGCGCGCTATCCCGTTTTTCACAGCGCTCCGTGCCGATGCACGAATCCAAGAGCCGTTCTTGCCGGAATGACGATAGTCCAAGAGTGGGACGCGCGGCTAAGGCAATAGCTTTCAGCGTATCAGATTTCACGAAAGCGCGGCATTTTGGCAACTATCGTTGCAAATGATATAAGTCGACGGACGACGAAACATCACGTTTCGCCGCACGCCGACACGATAACACCGGCACTATTGACGGTAAGTCCCCCATCTTCTGCCCGGTAATGGGCTTTGTGAAGCAGATTCGCGGAAGTCGAATTGATCCGGATCAAACCGTCTCCGAAAAATTAAGCTGGATCGAACTGCCCGGCACGTCGTAACGTGGCGATTATCAAAAGGGCCGTCTTATGCGGATTTCAAAAATATTGTTGGTAGCGGTCTTTACCGTCGCAACCTCCGCGGTGGCGCAGGAAAAGACCAAAGGCAAAACCGATTTCACGCAAGGTGAGCTTAAGGCCAAGATCGACTATTGCAAGACCTGTCACGGGCTTTCGGGACAGGGATTCCGCGGCTCGGTTCCGATGCCGCGGCTTGCCGGGCAACAGCCGGAATATCTTCAAAACCAGCTCCAGGCGTTTATCGAGCGCCGGCGCAACAACCCGGTGATGTTCAACGTCGCGCATGTGCTTACTCCGCAGATAGAGAAGGCTCTGGCCGAGCAGTTCAAGGAACTCAACCCGAAGCCGCTTGGCGGGGGGCCAGGGGGAAATGCGGCTGAGGGAAAGAAGATCTACGAGGAAGGCATTCCCAAGTCCGACGTTCCTCCATGCGCGTCGTGTCACGGACCCGACGCCAAAGGACGCGACGCATTTCCTCGCCTCGCGGGACAACTCAGCGACTACATGTACCGGAAGCTGACAAACTGGGACAAGGAGCGTGGCCAGGACAAGGCCAACCCAGACAACTCGGCCATCATGGGACCGATCGCGCATAATCTGGCCGACACGCAGATCAAGGCGGTAGCGGCCTATCTCAGCAATCTGGATTGAACCCTCGCCGGGATCGTGGCGGCCGCGGCATTCCTGAAAAGGGCCGCAGCATGTCCGTTTGCTCCAGATCAACGCCACGCGGCGCGCAATCGTTCATCAATGAATAGTTCATTCGTTCAACAAATCAGGAAGACTATGATGAAAGAGACAAGCACAATTTCCCGCCGCCAGGTGTTGACCGTTGTGGCCGGAGCGGCAGGGGCCGCCACGGCGATCATCGGCGGAACGGCGCCGGCACGGGCCGCGAAAGCGCCGCAAAAGGCCGTGAAGTATCAGGACACCCCGAAAGGCGAGCAGCGTTGCGACAACTGCGCACTGTTCGAAGCCCCCGCTTCCTGCAAGACCGTCGACGGAACCATCTCGCCCGAGGGTTGGTGCATGGTCTACGCCAAGAAGCCGGCCTAGCGCGCTTGCCGATTTCTACCGCAGCGGTGCCGGCTTTTACGGCAACATGGTATATTTAAAAATAGCCAAATCAGAGAAACCCTCTGATTTGGCATCTTTCGCTGTCCCTTCGCGCGCTTTTCTGTAGCTGCCCGGACTGCCGGCCGTCCGGAACCTGCGGTTGCCCAGCATTTCACATTTCCACGGCCCTGGATAAAATGAACCCAACCCGGCATATAACGGGCGGGAATCACGGCATGCCGCGTCGAGGTTCGGTTAGCGGCACTACGCAAGGACTACGTCCATGAAGAACAGAACAATGGTTGCTGCTTTTGTGCTCGGCGCGCTTGCCGTGGGCGTTTCCGATTCCGCCTCGGCCCAAAGCGCCATCGGCGGCCCAGCGAAGACGAAGATGAATACGGTTGGCGGTGCGGCCAAGCCTGCACCGGCAGTCGGAGGCGCGACGACGCCTAAGCCTACTTCGGTGGTCGCCAAGCCTAATACGGTCGGCGGTGTGACCAAACAGAGTTCCGTCATCGGCACGCCGACGGCGGGATCAAATGCCGGCGCGATGACGCCCAGCTCGACTGGCGCCACGGCGAAACAAAATCCGCCGGTCACTCCGCCGAAAAAGAACAAGCCCGTTGTCCTCACCACGTCGACGAATCTGAAATGCGCCTCAGGTGCTTGCGTCGCCAAGGGAACGAAACCCTAAGGAAGTCCCTGACGTGAGGCGAGCAAGAGCGTACGCGTGCCCTAGATCGCAACCTGCCGGCCGATCTCGACCACCTGGTCGCTGGGCAGGCTGAAGAAGTCGCTAACATGGATAGCATTGCGCTCCATCACGGCGAAGAGCCGCTCCTGCCAGGCTGGCAGGCCCATGCGGTCTTCCCGACTGATCACGGTCTCGTGGCCGACATAATAGGTTACGTCGGTGAGATCGACGGTGCAGCCCAGCGACTTGCTCGCGGCGAGCAGCTCGGGAATGTGCGGGCGCTCCATGAAGCCGAAATGTGCCTCCGCGCGCCAGAAATCCGGCGCCACTTCCTCGATGGTGAGGCGTCTCGCCGGCGACACCCACGGCACCGACTGGATTTCAACGCGCAGCACGAAAACGTTCCCGTGCAGGGCACGGTTATGTTTCACATGCCAGACCATCACCGGCGGCGTGTCGCGCTCGGTCCGGGTCAGGAACACGGCGGTGCCGGGAACCCGCGGCACGTTTGCGGCCCTGATCCTCGCCATGAAGTCGCTGACGGGGATCAGGGATTCGTGCATCCGCAATGAAATTGCGGCCGCGCCGCGATGCCAGATCCACATCAACCCATAGACCGAGGCGGCAAGGATCAGCGGCACGTACCCGCCCTCCGCGACCTTGGTAAGGTTGGCGAGGAAGAAGGCGCTGTCGACGACCAGAAAGCAACCCGCGACCGTGCCCGCAGCGAGCATGTTCCAGCCCCAGATTTCGCGCATCGCGATGAAGAGCAGCGCCGACGTCATCAACATGGTCAGCGAGACCGCGATGCCATAAGCCGCTGCCAGATTGTCCGACTTTGCGAAGGTGACGGTCAGACCGACGGTGACGATCATTAACAGCCAGTTGACGACGCCGACGTAAATCTGGCCGTAGCCTTCCGAGGAAGTCTGCTTGATCATCAATCTCGGCAGCCAGCCAAGCTGGATCGCCTGCCGCGTCATCGAGAAGGCGCCGGTGATGATCGACTGGCTGGCGATGATGGTGGCGATGGTGGCGAGCACGATCAGCGGGATCAGCAGCGCTTGCGGACATAGCCGATAAAAGATGTTGCCGTCCGTCGGCGCACCCTCGAGCACAAGTGCCGCCTGCCCCGCATAGTTCAGAATCAGGCTCGGAAACACGACCGCGAACCAGGCAAGCTTGATTGGTCGGCTGCCGAAATGGCCCATATCGGCATAGAGCGCCTCGGCGCCGGTGACGCACAGAAACACCGCACCCAGCACGAGAAAGCCGGTGAATCCGTACGAGAACAGATAGGACAGGCCGTAAGCCGGATTGAGCGCGGCAATTATCGCGGGGTGCTGCACGATGCCCCAAACTCCCGTCACCGCCATGACAGCGAACCAGATCAACATCACCGGGCCGAAGAAGCGCCCGATGGTAGCGGTGCCCTGCGCCTGGATCGAAAACAATACGACGAGGATCGCAACCGCGGCCGGCACCACATAGGGCTGCAACGCCGGTGTCGCCATGTTCAAGCCCTCGAGCGCCGACAGCACCGAGATCGCGGGCGTGATCGCACCGTCACCGTAGATCAGCGCTGCGCCGAACAGTCCGACCGCCACGATGGTCGGCCGGCTTTGCTTCTTCACGCCGAGCAGCGCCATCAACGCCAGAATGCCGCCCTCGCCGTCATTGTCGACGCGCATGGCGAACGAGACATATTTGACCGTGGTGATGATGACGAGCGTCCACAGCACAAGCGACAGCGTGCCGAGGATCGTGGCGGCATCGGACGGCACCTCGGCGGCGCCAAGCACGGTCTTGAAGGTGTAAAGCGGGCTTGTTCCGATATCGCCGAACACAATCCCTAGCGCCGACATGGCGAGAACCGGCAATTTTCCCTTCGGTGTCTGCCGCCCATCGCCGGAAGGCAACGTTTGATCTTTGCTCACGTGGTGTGCCGTCCAATGCGGAAGAACAATTTGTCAGATGTCAGAAGGCGCCAGCCGGAACCGGCAGCTCCGGCCGATCGCTTTTTACAAACTATCGCGCCGGATTGCGACAGCCAAACGACCCCGTCTCCTGCAAGCCGGTCGACTTTCCCAAACCCGGTGCGTATCGTAGGCTGCATTCGCCTTCCGTCCTGCCCGAGAGTGCGCCATGCACGTCAAGTCGAATAGACCTCAATCCTTCCGCGGATGCCTTTGCTGTAACGCGCCCGCCTCGCTTGCGTTGCCGCGGCGAAAATTCCTCGCCGGCATGGCGGCGGTCGGCCTGAGTGCGGTGGCTTCTGGTGGACGAACCGCACGGGCGGATGCTCCCCGCAGGTTGATCGACGTCCACAGCCACATCATTCCGCCATTCTATCTGGCGGAGAACCGCGAAAGGATTGCGGGCTCGCGGGGCGGCGAAATCAGCCGCGCTTGGCTGGAATGGACGCCGCAACAATCGCTCGCCGCGATGGACGAACATGGCGTCGAGACCGCGATGCTGTCGCTGTCCTCGCCGGGCGTCTGGTTCGGCAATGCCGAGGAATCGCGTTCGATCGCGCGCCGGGTCAACGAATACGGCGCGGAACTCGTGCGCAATCATCCCGGCCGCTTCGGTCTGTTCGCGGCGATACCGCTGCCGGATACGGAAGGAAGTCTTCGCGAAATCGAATACGCCTTCGACGTGCTCAAGGCCGACGGCATCGGCCTGCTTACCAGTTATGGCGACAAATGGCTCGGCGATCCCGCCTACCGGACAGTGCTCGAGGAACTCAACCGCCGCAAGGCCGTGGTCTTTGCGCATCCGACCGCGGCGAATTGCTGCCGCACGCTGATCCCCGGGATCGCCACCGTCATGGCCGAGGTCCCGCAGGACACAGCACGCGCCGTCATCAGCCTGTTGTTCTCGGGCACCCTGACGCGGCTGAAGGATATCAAGTTCATCTTCTGCCACGCGGGCGGTACCCTGCCTGTGATCGCCGGGCGCGTGTCCGACTATCGGCCGAAGAATATCGCCGAAAAGCTCCCGAACGGCATCGATTACGAGTTAAAGCGGCTCTATTACGATATCGCGGTGAGCGGTTACCGGCCGGCGATCGCCGCGCTCACGGGTCTGATTCCGATCAGCCAAATCCTGTTCGGCAGCGACTTTCCGTACCGGCCGCTGGGCGAGACCGCCGGCACCATGCCGCAGCTCGGCCTGCCGAATGACGATCTCATTGCGATCGGCCGCGACAATGCCTTGGCGCTGCTGCCGCGTCTCAAGGCGGGTTGAGCGCCATTAAGCTTCACCCAGCCGCGCGGGTGCTTGTCCGTCGGCGGTCGCAATCAGAGGCTTCGGCACCAGCAAGAGCGTCGGGAGGATCAGCGCGTAGACAAGCGTGATCGCTGCGACGCAAACGGTGAAGCCGCCATAGTGATCGTAGAGCGCCGTCCCCAGAACGTCGCCAAATCGCGTGACCACCGAATAAAGACTGCCCGACAGCATCAGCATGGTCCCCTGCAAGCCCCTGGGGCAGGAGCGGATGATCAGATCCATATAGGCGCCGGTGGCAACCCCGCCCATCAGGCCGATCGGAATTGCGGCGAACAACGCGCCCGTCATCGAATGAATGAAGAGCAGCGGGATCATTTGCGGCACGGCGATCAGCGTCCCAAACCACAGAAGCGTTCTCAAGGCATAGCGCCGGCAAAGAATTCCGTACGCGATGAAAGTCGGAACGAAGGAAGCAGCAAAGATCGCATTCCACTGGCCCCATTGCGCATCGCTGGCGTGCAGCGTGTTCTGCAGGTGGTATTGGAGCGGCGTCGCCGAGCCGGGCGCGAAATTCCACAGGAACCAGATCAGCAGCGCCGGATAAATGCGCCAGTGCCCGAACAACCGCCTGATGTCGCCAACGGGGTTAAGCTCGGGCCCGCGTTCGGCATGAACATGCGAGAACACGTCGCCGGGCTTCCACAACGCGTACAGGCTGATCGCGGTCATGATCGCGGCACCCGCGAGAAACAGGATGCGGGCGGCGGAATCGTCATTGTGGGCTTCGAGCAAATTCGAGAACCAGCCACCGATCAGCAACGTCGCAACCATCGGGACCGACATGAACACATTCCACGCCGCACTGATCCGGCCGGTCATCGCGTGCTGCTGGCCGATCGTCGAGGTCAGCCCGTTCTGGGCGCTGGCGACAAATAGAAACGAAGCGGTCAATACGATGATGGCAACAAGGAGCGTTGCGTAACTCATCGGTACAAACGCAAAGCCGAGATAGAGCAGCGCGCAGATGCCGCCGAACAACAGCATGAAGCCGCGATCTCGCATCTGCAGCGGGTTCCAAGAGTCGCGGATGAAACCGAACACAAAGGACAGATAGAGCGGAATTGAAGCGATGAGGCGAAACCGCGCGACCTCGTGCGCCTCCAGATGCAGCCGGTTCTTCAGAAAGAAGGAGATCGGAATGTCGATCAGGCCACCGGAGGGCCCGCCGAAGGCGAGCAGCACGATCAAGATGCCGAGATAAAGGAATATGCTCCGGCGGACCGACGGCGGCAGGTCTTCCGGAGCCGGCTCAAGGGCGGTGGCCTCGGCGGCGGAGCGATCCATCGTCATTGCGCGCGGTCTGTCTTCCCTGGAAACCGGCCCGGCATCGTATCGATTCGAAGCCCGGTTTGACAGGATTTTGCGCGGTTGCCGATTGGCTGTCCACGCCCGCCCCGCGCTGATTAATGAAATGGGAGTTGTTTGCGCTATCGCAAAGACCGGCCCGCGGCCCGCTTTTATCCTTGCGATGCCATTGAACCCAACCCATCGGGCGGGGCTGACCAAATCTTAATTAATTGCGCTAAGGGGCCGAAATGATGAGAACCGGAACAAAGACTGTCGTTGTTGCTGCCGCATCCCTACTTCTGGCCGTGCCCGCATGGAGTGCGAGCCGCGAAGAGAATGCACGGGCGGAGATTGTCGGCTCCGAGGAAGCCGTCATGACCGACGCACCCGCGGTGCCGCCAGCCGTACACCGCGACCATGCGACCAAAGTGGTGGTGCATCTGGAGGTCAAGGAGGTCGAGGGACGCCTGGCGGATGGCGTCGAATATACATTCTGGACCTTTGGAGGCAAAGTGCCCGGCAAGTTCATGCGGGTTCGCGAAGGCGACCTGGTCGAGATGCACCTCGAAAATCATCCCGCCAACAAGATGCCGCACAACATCGACCTGCACGCCGTCAATGGGCCGGGCGGAGGTGCGGCGGCTTCACTGACGGCGCCGGGTCATACCTCGGTGTTTTCGTTCAAGGCCTTGAACCCCGGATTGTTCGTCTACCACTGCGCCACCGCGCCGGTGGCCATGCATGTCGCCAACGGCATGTATGGTCTTATCCTGGTCGAGCCGAAAGAAGGCCTGCCCAAGGTGGACCGCGAATTCTATGTCATGCAGGGCGACTTCTACACCAAGGGCTCGAACGGCGAGAAAGGCCTGCAGCCCTTCAGCATGACAAAGGCGATCGACGAGAGGCCGGACTATGTGGTGTTCAACGGGTCGGTCGGCTCAACAATCGGCGACCAGGCATTGACAGGGAATGTCGGCGAGAACGTCCGTCTCTTCGTCGGCGACGGCGGCCCGAACCTGACATCATCGTTCCATGTGATCGGCCAGATCTTCGATTCGGTCTGGGCGGAGGGCAATATGAGCACGCCGACCCACAACGTGCAGACCACCATGATTCCAGCCGGCGGTTCGGCGATCGTCAACTTCAGGCTCAGCGTGCCCGGCACGTTCATCGTGGTAGATCACTCGCTCAGTCGCGCCTTCAACCGCGGTGCTCTGGCGCAGTTGAAGGTCAACGGCGACGAAAAGAAGATGATCTATTCCGGCAAGACCAGCGACGAGGTCTACCTGCCCGAAGGCGTCGGCGCACGCGTCGCCGAGCAGGCGTCAAGGGTGCCTCCTGCCGCAAAGAACAAGTCGGAACGGATCAAGGCCGGCGAGGCTATTTTCGCAAACAATTGCCAGGCCTGCCATCAGTCCAATGGCGAAGGGATCGCGAACGCTTTTCCGCCGCTGGCGAAGTCGGACTACCTCAATGCCGACAAGGTCCGCGCCATCAAGGCTGTCACCGGCGGGCTTGAAGGCAAGCTGACCGTCAACGGCGTAGCGTTCAACGGCGTCATGCCGGCATGGGACCTGCCCGATGAGGATATCGCCAATGTCATGACCTACATCTACAGCAAATGGGGCAATTCCGGCCTCGAAGTACGCCCGACCGACGTGCAGGCGAACCGTGTCGCGAAGAACTAGGTCATGCGCAAAGGTGTGGACCCTCGCCGCGGTCGCTGTTGGCGCGGTAGCCGCGAGCGCGGTTGCGCTCGCGGCTGCGCCGGGGCAGGCGCCGATGGCAAGAATACCCGAGGGTGACTTCCTGCCGTTCTTTGAGCAAAGCCCGGGAAAGGGCAAGGCCCCGGTCGCGGCCGCGCCGGTGCGGATGGCCGCGTTCCGCCTTGACGCTTATCCCGTCACCAACGGTCAATTTCTCGACTTCGTGCGTGAGCATCCCGAATGGCGCAGGTCGCGCATCAAACCCTTGTTCGCCGACCACCATTATCTGGCGACCTGGGCCTCGGATCTGAAGCTTCCCGACGCGGAAGCTGCGAACGAACCCGTGACCAACGTGTCGTGGTTCGCGGCCGAGGCCTATTGCGAGGCGCGCGGCCTGCAGCTTCCGACCACCAAACAATGGGAATATGCACTCGCGGATCAGGGGCGCAAACAGAAGGAAATCGCCCAACAATCGCTCGACTGGTTCTCAAGGCCCAATCCCAAGCATCTGAGCGCGGTCGGACGCGGCGAACCGAATGGATACGGCGTCTATGACCTGGTTGGCCTGGTGTGGGAGTGGACGCTCGACAACAGCAGCTTCATGACCGGGACCGAGCAGCGCAACACGTCGAGCAAGGACGACGCGGCATTTTGCGGCAGCGGCAGTATCGGGGTCAGGGATCCAGCGGATTATCCCGCCTTCATGCGCTACTCGCTTCGCTCGAGCCTGAAGGCGAACTACGCCGTCGAAAATGTCGGATTCCGATGCGAAGGAGATGAATGATGCGCAGCGCAGTTTTCCTGTTGTCCTTCACGATCAGCTTTTTGCCGTGGCCCGTGGGCGTCAGCGCGCATGACCACGACCACATGTCGCACCTGATGAAGGCGGCAGAACCCCTGCCCGGCGCCTCGATCTATAATCTGACGTCGAGCTGGACCAACCAGGACGGCAAGCGTGTAACGCTGGAGTCGCTGCGCGGCGAACCGGTCGTCGTCGCGATGGGCTACACAAGATGCAAGGACATTTGCCCCATGATCGTAGCCGATATGGTCGCGATCGAAGACCGGGCGAAGGAGGCCTCCTTGAAGGGAATCCGCTTTGCGTTCTTCTCGCTGGATTCCATCAACGACACGCCCGAGCGGCTCACGGCCTACGCCAACGACCACGGGCTCGAGCCTGCGCACTGGACGCTGTTTCAGGGCGACGAGAAGGCGGTGCGCGAGCTCGCCGCGGTGCTCGGCGTGCGTTACCGTCGCGACGCAAGCGGCGGTTTCGACCACTCGGCGATCATTACAATCCTCGATGCGGATGGAAAGATTGTCGTTCAGCAACCCGACGTACAAGCCAATACCGAAGAAATGGTGAAGAAGCTCACCACGCTGTTCGACGCGCCGGTGCGTTGAGGAAGCCGCCCGCGCCCGCCCGTCACGCGGTGGCCATCTGCTGGACGAATTTGGCTTTGCTGTCGAATCCCTCGTCCCCGTGCATGAAAACAGGGTAAACTTCCCGTTGTGGACGGTTACAATGCCATCAGGGCATATGATTAAACCAACCCGAGTTCCACTGGGTGGACGCCAGAAAAAATGCGCTGAATGCTCGCGGGCTGAAGCCCAAAGACGCGCTCGAACAGGCCTGCGAACATGGCTCGGTAATCGGTCAGCACCGGGTAGTCCCGGTTTTGAAAGAGCGTGGCCTGCGCGACCTTGATCTGCTCGCCGGCAATGCGGCCGCCATTGATGCCGCCACCCATCACCCAATAGACGCTGCCGTGACCGTGATCGGTACCGCGGTCGCCGTTCTCGCGGAAGGTGCGGCCGAATTCGGAGATCACGACCACCACAGTGTCGCGCCACGGCGAAGGTCCGATCTCTTCCGCGAACCCGGCAAGCGCCCGGCCAAGTTCGCCCAACCGGACGGCGAGATAGCCGGTCGCCGCGCCCTGGTTGACGTGGGTATCCCAGCCCCCGACATCGACGAAGCCGAGGTTGAACTGCGCGCGCATCAGTCTTCCGATCCGCCGCGCCGATAGTTCGAAACCGCGCGGCGACACCGCACCGCGATTGGCCGCGGTCATTTCCTCCGAAATCGAGCGATAGACGTCGTCGCGAATCCGAAAACCCTCCGAAACCGAGGCGGCGAGATCGCTTTGCGCGTACATTTCCTTGATGAGCCGGACCTGACGATCGTCGACGCCAGGCTTGCCCACGCTGTTGATGCCGATGTTCGGGACCTGCGACTTGCCGCGGAAGATCAGCGGCAACTGCTCGGTGAAGGAAATCGGCTTGACGCGGGTGAGTTCGGCCGCGAGCCTGCTCATGAAGCCCGAGCGATAATCGCGCGCGCCGCCGACCGACTGGCCAAGCTCGATCGTGTCCTGGGTCTCGAAATGGCTCCGCGTCAGATCATCGGAGGTACCCGCGAAGGGCACGAACGCGACCTCGCGCTTCGCCCACAACGGATAGATGCTGTCGCGCAAAGACGGGTGCAGGCCCCAGTCGGCATGAAGCGAAAGTGCTGCGTTCGGATTGCCGGCGTCCGGTTTGGCGATTCCGAGCGTCGGCCGCGCGGTGTGATAGAAATCGCTTGTCACGGGCACCACGACATTGGCGGCATCGTAAGCGCCGCGCAGAAATACCACGAGCAGTCGGGCATCGGTGGCGGGAGCGGCCCAGACGCGGCCCGCGACCGTCAGCGGGGCGAAGGTTGCAAAGGCCTTGATCAATTCACGGCGATTCATGTTGCGATCCCTTCGATGTCACCGCATGAATTCGGGCGACGACAGAAACAGTGTGTTCCAATCCTGCGGCGAGATTGCCTGATCGAGTGCGGCTAGCGTGGTCGGACCCAGGGTCTGGCGCAATCCGTTGAAGTACAGCGAATTCTGTATCAGCGGGAACGCCGGCTTCTCGACCCCGTTTGGACCTTCCACCTTGAACAGGCCAGCAGAGCCCGAGCCGATCTGGCGCGCGATCTCGAAACGCAACGTCATTTGGCCGGGGCCGTTCCACGAGGCCGAGGTCATCGCATAACCATCCGGCGTCAAATGATTGAACAATCCTTCGCCAAGACGGTTCAGCCAGTTCTGGATCAGTGCCGTGTTGAGGATCACCTTGTCGTCATAGGCAAGCCGAACGGCCGAGAACACATAATGCACGGGGTCCTTGAATTTTCCACCGGGCTTTAGCGATGCGTTGAACTCCGGCGCGTGCACCATGGTCGAAAGCACCGCGGCAATGTCACCGTCGGTTGATTTGAAGGTCTGCGCCATCTTCTGCACCAGCGAGTCGGGCGGATTGTCCGAGACGAAATAGGTCGCGATCTGCTTCGAGAGATGCACTGCCGTTTGCTGGGTGGTGAACGAGGATGTCGATCGCTTCATCCACCTCGGCAAGTCCGCGCCCGCGAATCGAATGTCCGAGGAACGTCTTGTCACCATAGTCATGCCGGGCCGGGTTGAACTCGAACGCGCCCTCGCGCACGAGCTGGGCCCGCTGTTCCGGATTGAGCTTGGGGTCCTCCGGTCTCGTATCGATGCCGACACCGGTCAGGATGCGCGTGAGCGCCTCGACATCAGCTTGCGTGTAACCGGAGCCGACGCCCATGGTGTGCAGTTCCATGATCTCGCGGGCGTAGTTCTCGTTCAGATGGCCCGCCGCGTTATCGGTATTGTCGAGATAACGCAGCATCGCCGGGTGATGCAGCGTGGCGGCCAGGAGATCGCGGAACTTGCCGAGCGCGTGCGCGCGAATGGCGCGGTCCTCATAGTCGCCGACCAGGATGCGGAGGTTGGCCTTGTATTGATGCACGTTGAAATGGTTGAACCAGAACCAGACCATGCGCTCGCGCAACTGGTCCGGCGAATAGAGCGCGCGCAGGATGGCGCGGCTTGCTGCCTGCCTCGCCCGTTCGTTCATCGCCTGCTGATAGACCTGTTGGGCGGCCTTGCGCTGGTCGGGATCGGCGACCTGATTGGCGCTCCTGGCCTGCTGTTCGAACGAGACGAGGATGTCGAAGCAATATTTGTGCACGTCCGCCATCGCCTCGATCTGTGATCGCGCTGGCTCTGGCAAGGCGGAATTGGCCGCAGGATGCAGTTGCTCATTGAGCCAGCGCTCGCTACCCACAGCCTGCAGATGCGCCGCACTCGACGTGTTGACCCCCCAGGTGAGGCGGTCGAGCAGAAACATGTCGTGCTGGGTTAGATCGGCGGCGCGGGCGGCGGACCCGGAGATGGCGGCGGCCAGGGCAAAGCCGGCGCAGATCGATGAAATGGCGGTACGGCCATAGCGGGATTTTTCGGGGATCTTCGGTTCCATCGAATTAGCCTTCGAGCAAACCTTAACGCCACGTAATGCTATCGCGCTCCCTTACCGCACCATGGGCGAACGCGCATGAATAGGCTCTGAACAAAAACAAAAGAAAAACGGCGGGAAATTGCTTTCCCGCTGTCACCGAAGGTATTGGCTTCAGGCAGCACTCAGCGCACGAGCTTGTAGGCGCGTTCATCGTAGAGCGCGCCGCTCATCGGCTGCAGCTCCTCGCGGAAGATGCGCGCGGCCTTCGACGAAATCCAGGCGTTCTTGTCCGCAAGCTGCTCCCAGCTTTCGATCACCGTGAAATGATTCTTGCGGTTGAGCTGGACCACGTCGTCGAAGCGGCGATTGCCCTTGGCCGTCCTGCCCTGCTCGACAAAAGCTTTCACCTTGGCCGTGCCGACCTCGACCTGCGTCGGAACGACATCGACGTGGGTCAGGATCACCACCGGATCGCCGGAAAGCGGCATCGACGGGCCGACCGAAAGCGCGGCGTGAAGGCGCTCATCATAAGCCGCGCTCTGCAGCGGGTTGAGGCCGGCGCGAAATTTGGCGACCGGATCGCTCGCGGCAAACGCCTGCTTTGCGGCCTGCGACTGCCATTGCTCGATCAGGGCGAAGTGACCGAGATCGGAAATGCGCTGCAAGGCATCGATCTGCACCGCACCGGGAGCCTTTCGTGCCTCATTGGCATAAGCCAGAATCAATTTCCGCGCCTCGGCGGCCGAGCTTGGCGCCACTTCCATATAGGTCACGACATAGAGGGGCTGGGCAGCGTCCTGCGCGAAGGCCGGCCGGCCGGAAGTCAACAGGCCGGCCATCATCAAGAAAGCCGCCAGGAAAAAACGGTGCATCGGGGATTTCCTCCAGAGATCGACGGATGGATCCTCATGAGAGGTCTCCTTTATTTGTCGCCCCCGCAGTCCGCCATGCATGCGGGGTTTTTTGACATTGGCGCCGAGGGTCAAAACATGTTGCGGTCCTATTTTGACCGCACCAAGCGTGCCCGCGTCAAGCGCCGCGTCGGCGGTCGCCAAATAACATTACGCCTCGGCGGGACATGCTGATCTGGGCAGCGCAGCTTTTTTCAGCGATTCAGCACAGCGTGGCCGCCGGCACAAAATGCAGGGAAAACTGCGCCCCGCCCCGAACCCGGTTCTGCACATCGATGGTCGCGCCGTGCAATTCGGCGATGCGCTGCACGATGGAGAGCCCAAGCCCGGTGCCTCCCTGCTGGTTGCGATCGCGCCGCCAGAAGCGCTGGAAGATCAGCGCCCTCTCCTCCACGGAAATTCCGGGACCGCGGTCCTGCACCGTCACCGTGCCGTTGTCCTCGACGACGAATTCGACCACCGTATCCTTTGGCGTATGCCTGATGGCGTTCTCGGCGAGATTCCGGATCGCGCGTTTCATCATCTCGGCATTGCCCCTCACCCAGACCGGAGCGGTGGCGCCCAGCAGCGCAATTTCCCTGTCCTGTTCCAGCGCGAGCGGCGCGATGAACTCGGCGACTTCGGCACATGCGGCTTGCAGGTCGGCCACTTCGGCAGGATCGATGCTGAAGGCCTCGAGCTCGGCGATGTCGAGCAGTTGACCGACCACCCGGCTCATCGCCTCGATGTCCATATGCAGCGCCTTGGCGACGCGCGGATCGTCGAGCGTCTCCACGCGGGTGCGCAAGATGCTCAGCGGCGTGCGCAGCTCGTGCGCCGCATCAGCCGTGAACTCGCGCTGGACCCGAAAGCCCTCGTCCAAACGGTCGAGCGCTTTGTTGACCGCGGCGACCAGCGGCCTGACTTCGCCCGGAATTTCGTCGAGCGGCAAGCGGATGTCGGTTCGCGCGGGCCCGATATGCTGGGCGATTTCCGAAGCCTGCCGCAGCGGCAGCAGCGCGCGGCGGAAGATCGCGATATCCGTGACCAAAAGCACCAGCAGGATCGGCAACGTGATCCAGCCGACATGTTTGTAGAAATCATCGACGATGTCGTCGATCAGGACATCGCGGTTGGCGAGGTCTTCCGCCGCCTGCACCCACACCGTCTTGTCGCCGATGGTCCGGCGAATGCTTGCGCCGGAGATGGCGGCCTCGCCGATATGGGTCTCCAGAAACTGGACCGCTGAGGTGCGCGGATCGGTTGGAAATACCGGTGCCTTGTCCTTCAGCGAGGAGAACAGGGTTTTTCCCTGATCGTCGATTACCGCATAGACATATCGCCCGTAGGGCTGGGAGTAGAGGCCCTGAAGGTTCGGCGGCAGCTCCAGCGAAAGGCTGCCGTCGGCCTGCGCGACCAAATGCTGGGCAAGCGAGGAGGCCTGATCCTCCATCGCCTCGTTGTGGATGTTATTGGTCGCCACGTTGAGCAGCCACGACAGCGCGACCGACATCAAGACCGAGGTGATCGCCACCGCGATCACGTGCAGGATCACGATGCGCGAGATGATCGATTTAAACCTGATCACGCTTTTCCTCGGCGATGAGGTATCCGACGCCGCGGATGGTATGGATTTGTACCTTGGCGCCTTTGTCGGAAAGCTGCTTGCGCAGGCGATGAACGTAGACCTCGACGGCGTTGGAGGCGACGTCGCCGGAGAGCCCGAAGATATGGTCCTCGACCTGTTTCTTCGAGACCACGCGTCCCTTGCTGCGCATCAGAAGTTCGAGCACCGCCGTCTCGCGAGACGACAGCACCTGTGGCTGATCGTCGATCGTCGCCTGCCGGCTGCGCAAATCAAAGCCGAGATTGGCGATATGAAGCGAACTGCCGAGCTGCTGGCCCGGCCGGCGCAACTGGGCTTCGAGGCGTGCGACCAGCTCTTCCAGCGCGAACGGCTTGACCATGTAATCGTCGGCGCCGCTGCGCAAGCCGCTGACGCGGTCCTGCAGGCCGCCCCGCGCGGTGAGCACCAGCACCGGCGTCGGATCCTTCCGGTGCCGCAGTTCTCGCAAGATCGACAGCCCGTCGCCGTCGGGCAATCCGAGATCGAGGATCAACGCCGCATAGGTCGTCGTCATCAGCGCGGCGCGGGCTTCCGCGGCCGTCGCGAGCAGGTCGACCTCATAACCAGCCGTCCGCAGGCCCTTGGCGAGCAGTTCGGACAGCAGCGCATTGTCTTCGACGACCAGCAAACGCATGGACAGGCCAACCCGCGATAATTCGGATTTGTCCTAACCAGCTTTGAAGCCTTTTGATGCGCTCGACAAGTTCTCGCAAGCTTTGGAGGTTAACGAAAACACCCGTTGTAAGGCTGCCGTAAGCCGCGCCTTGCTCGAGACGGCGCGGCTTACGAGGAACCCCGCCGCCTCTTCACGCCGTACGGGGTTCCAGACCCGCCAGTTTCGCGGGCGCCAGCGAATAGGCGCCGTCGCCGAGCAGGAACTGCACGACGCTGACGACGATCAGGAACGCGGGATATTCCCAGCCGCCGTTCGGTGCGGTGAAGACCCAGCCATTGCCGGCATGGACCCAGATGATGGCGCCGAACAGCGCCGGCGACAACGCGAGCACGACCCAGCGGGTTTGGACGCCCAAAATCAAAAGCACCCCGCCAACCGCCTCGGCCGCGAAGGTAAGGTAGGCGAGCCAGCCCGGCAGGCCGACGCCGACGAAGAAGCTGGCAGTGCCGGCAAGGGTATAGGTCGATAGCTTCAGGACCAGGCTGTGCGCCAGGTACATGATGCCAAGGGTGATACGAAGCAGGAAGGCCGCGAGATCGTTGAGTTGACGTTGGGTCATGGGGTTTTCCAGTTAGATGCACATACATATAATTTAATGCAGTCGCATCTATCTGTCAAACTCCATGCATCGGCATTGATTGGGGCGAGCGCTACTTCGCGAGATATTTGCGCAAGATCTCCGTCAACCGGTCGGGATTGGTCTGCGGCGGCATGAAGCCGAGATATTCGCCCTTGCGGCCCATCAGATAGATCGCGCCCATGTGGTCGATCGAATACTCGCCTTCGTGTTCGCCCGGCACTTTTGCATAATACGCCTTGTAGGCATTGGCGACCTGTCGGATCTCCTCCGGTGAACCCGTCAAACCAACAAAGCCGTGATGGAAGGCGGCAACATAGTCACCGAGCACCTTGGTGTCGCGCTCCGGATCGATCGTGATGAAAATCGGCTGGATGCCTTCGGCCGCCGGACCCAATGCGTCGAGCGCTTGCGTGATCGCGATCAGATCGGCCGGGCATACGTCGGGACAGAAGGTGTAACCGAAGTACACGATCATCAGCTTGCCGCGGAATTCGCTGTCGCTGCGCGTGCGTCCGGTCTGGTCGGTCAGGGTGAACGGCCCGCCGACCGTGCCGCGACCAAACATCAGATCGTCCATCATTTGCGCGGCGGATGGCTGCTCTTCGGCGGCGGCAGCGCCGCAAGAGCACAAGGACGCGATCACAAGCAGCGCACGCGCCCAGGAAGTCGGCATCGCCTGGTCAGATGCCGAAGCTGATGCGGGTGCCTGTCGTAGTGGTCAGCACCTTGCCCGGCATCTGCCGTTGCGCTTCCTGGGTGAAATTGAGCCCGCTGCAATGCATCGGTATCAGAACATCCGGATTGAGCTTGCCGATTTCGGCGACGATTTGGGTCAGGTAATCGGCCGGCGCGGGGCCGAGGTGGAAGCCGCCCATGATGGCGTGCACCTTCGAGACACCGGAGACTTCCATCGCCTGCCGTACCGAATTGACGATGCCGACATGGCCGCAACTGCTGATGACGATCAGGCCCTTGTCCCTGAGGTTAAAGCAGGTCGCGTGCTCGTGAATGTGCTCATCGGGCACAATCTTGCCTTCCATTTCGGCCGGCAGATAGTGGCTCCAGTTACAGCCGGCGCCGTCCTTGAGCTTGAACTCGACCAGGGTGTTCGGCAGCACCTTTTCGATGCTGTTGCGCTTGATCTTGCCGGTCGTGAACGCCGCGTCTCCGATCACGACGGGAGACTCGCACAGCATGACCTTGACGTCCCGCTTGGCGAGGTCGCGGCGGTCGAGCATGCCGAAGTCGGCCAGATCGCCGCCTTGGCCGGCGCGGACGTAACGCTGGCAGAAATTGTCCTCGCCACCGGCATACATCGCGAGGTCGGCCGGCAACGCCTTGCGGTGCTTGTCGAGAAACCCCATCAGGCCGCCCCAATGGTCGAAATGACCGTGGCTCACGATCAGGGCCTCGATCTTCGACGGATCGATCTTCAGGAGCTCGATGTTGCTGTTGATCGCTTCGGGCGTCCAACCGAAATCGAGCAGGAAGGTGCGTTTCGTATCGCCGCGCTGCGGCTCGAGCAGCAGCGCCAATCCAAATTCGCTATGCAGCGGGCGCAGCGAATTCGCGGAGCGGCCGGGCTCGATCTTCACGCCACTCATTTCCGGCGGCTTGAAGAAGATGTCGGTGGTGTTGTCGACGAGAACGCGGACGCTGAGTTTGTCGATGGTCGGAACCTCGATCCCGCCCGCTTTGGCGAACTCCGCGCAAGAATATCCGCCGGCCGCCGCCGCAGCGGCAAAGCCGGCCGACATTTTCAAGGCATCGCGTCGATTGAAATTCGGCATGATGGTTTTCCTGGTTTTAGCCGGGGTCACGGCCGTGCTCGGCTAAATACAAGGCCGATTCACCGGCGTGTCAACCGATATGGCCGGGGCACGCCCGCCCGCCCTTCAAGTGCACACATATTGCCCCATCATGCCGGCGTCTTCGTGTTCGAGGATGTGACAGTGGTACATGAAGGGATGCTCCGGCGTGGCGGGACGGCTGAACTTCACGAGAAGCTCGGCCTCGTCTTCGACCAGAACCACGTCATCCTGCGTCCCTCCTATTCGAATCTCGAGCTCGACAGTTATTGAATTCGTTATCGAAATAAGATAATGAGTTGTGTCGAAAGTCTATGATGAGGATGATCTCGACTTGGAACATCACGACCTCTTGAGCGGTTTCATTCGTCTCCACATTCTGCATCACGCGGTAGAGGGTGAGCTATATGGCCAATGGATGATCGATGAACTGGCGCGTCATGGCTACAAGATAAGCCCCGGTACGCTCTACCCGATGCTCCGGCGGCTTGAGACCGTGGGTTACCTGGTATCGCGAGAAGAACGCGATGGCAGGACGGTACGCAAATTCTATCGGGCGACCCCGGCCGGAAGCAAAGCGCTTTCCATCGCGCGAAGTAAGGCTAAGGAACTGTTCGGCGAAATCGTATCACATCGATCCCAAAACCGCAGGAAACCAGGTAAGTAGCATGGGGAATGATTCTATCTCGCCTGACACGACGACTGCGGGCCCGGATCGCGGTCCACTTTCCGCCGAAGCTCCTTCGAAAGGAACGGTCGGCGAGGTTTTTGTGGCCTTCCTCAAATTGGGCCTGACCTCCTTCGGCGGTCCGATCGCTCATCTCGGCTATTATCGGGACGAATTGGTCGTGCGGCGCAAATGGCTCGACGAGACGACATTTGCGGACCTCGTCGCGCTCTGTCAGTTCCTGCCGGGACCGGCTTCGAGCCAGGTCGGCTTTTCCCTTGGCGTTCTGCGCGGCAACGGGCTTCTTGGGGGACTAGCGGCGTGGTTCGCCTTCACCATGCCGTCGGCCATTGTCATGTTCGCCTTCGCGTTGGGCTCGGCCGCCTTCGAAGGGCCGATTGCGGGGGGCTTCCTGCACGGGCTGAAGCTGGTCGCGGTCGCGGTCGTGGCGCAAGCCGTCTGGGGCATGGCGAAAAGCCTCACGCCGGATCGCCCACGCGCGGCCATCGCGCTGGCTGCGGTCGCGATCGTGGCTCTGTTCGCCGGATCGCTCGCACAAATCGCCGCGATCGCGCTCGGCGCCTGCGCGGGGCTATGGTTGTGCCGCGGAGAGGCTCAGCCTTTTTCCGGACATCTGAATTTTCCGGTCAGCAGGCTCAGCGGCGGCATCGCGCTCGGCCTGTTCACCGTGCTCCTCTTGTTATCTCCGGTCGTGACCGCCGCCACCGGATCGCATGCGCTCGCCTTGTTCGACGCCTTCTACCGCTCCGGCGCGCTGGTGTTCGGCGGCGGTCACGTCGTGCTGCCCTTGTTGCAGGCGCAGGTCGTGACGCCGGGATGGGTCGGCAACGAGGCATTTCTCGCCGGATACGGACTGGCGCAGGCCGTGCCGGGCCCGCTCTTTACCTTCGCCGCCTATCTCGGCGCCGTCATGAACACCTCGCCGAACGGGCTTGCCGGCGCAGCCATTGCACTTGTCGCGCTGCTGCTTCCGGGCATGCTGCTCGCCTACGGCATGTTGCCGTTCTGGGATGCGATGCGCACGCGCCCCAGCGCGCAAGCCGCCATGCGCGGCACCAACGCCGCCGTGGTCGGCATTCTTGGCACGGCGCTCTATCACCCGGTCTGGACCAGCGCGGTTTTAACTCCACGCGATTTTGCGCTGGCGCTCGCGGGCTTCCTGCTCCTGGCCGTGTGGAAACTGCCGCCGTGGATCGTGGTGGTGCTGTTGGCAGGCGGTGGCACCTTGTCGCAACTTTTCTAAAGGGGGAGCTCGAAAATGACCTTGAACGACACCATGCGCACCGCCGAATCCGGTTGGACCATCCTGGTGCGGCTTCTGGTCGGGCTCGTGGCTTTCCTGCCCGAAGGCATCCAGAAACTGATCCACGCCGATGCGCTTGGCGCCGGGCGTTTCGCCAAAATCGGCATTCCCTTTCCCGATATCATGGGCCCGTTCGTGGGCGTGGTCGAGATCGTCTGCGGATCGCTGATCATCCTCGGGCTGTTCACGCGGCTCGCCGCGGTGCCGCTCATCATCATCATGATCGTGGCGCTGGTCTCGACCAAGCTACCGATTCTCTTGGGCCACGATGTCGGCATGTTTCACCTCGGAGCCGACGTCAAGCGCACCGGCTTTTGGACCACGATGCATGAATCGCGCGCCGACCTCACGATGCTGCTCGGCAACATCTATCTTTTGATCGTCGGCGCGGGAAAATGGTCGCTCGACGCTCGCCTGCCGCGATAGGCGCGCGCCGGCAACAATAATGGATGGCTTGTGAGATTTCCCGATCGCGCCCGATGGTGTCCGTTTCCCGTGCTGGCTTTCCCCGTGCTGTCGTTTCGCATGCTGTCTTGCGCGGTGCTCGCTTGCGCGCTTGCCGCGCTCGCGTCGCACGCCCGCGCGGAAGGCGACTATCCGAACCGCGCCGTTCGCATCGTGGTGCCGTTCGCCGCCGGCGGCGTCGCCGACACCACCGCGCGCATTGTCGCCGAAAAACTCTCCGACAAGCTCGGCCAGCGCTTCTACATCGAGAACCAGCCCGGCGCCGGCGGGATTGCCGCGGCACGGACGGTGATCTCGTCCGCGCCCGACGGCTACACGCTGGTGATGCTGACCAACGGAACCGCCGTCAGCGTATCGCTATTTGCGAAGCTGCCCTTCGATCCCCTTCGCGATTTCGTACCGGTTTCGAGCCTGGGGTTTTTCGATTTCATCTTCGCTACCTCGGCGGCTTCCGACTTCAAGACGCTCGCCGACTTCATCGCCGCCGCCAGGGCAAAGCCCGGCGCGCTCAATGTCGGCACCATCAATATCGGCAGCACGCAGAACCTTTCGGCGGAACTGTTCAAGACCGCGGCCAATATCGATTTCACCATCGTGCCCTATCGCGGCACGCCCGAGGTCGAGGTTTCGCTGCTGCAGGGCAATCTTTCCCTGATGATCGACAGCTACGCGGCGATGAAGGGCAATATCGCCGACGGCAAGTTCCGCGCGCTGGCCTCCTCCGGCGCGGTGCGTTCGGAAAGCACGCCCGATCTTGCAACCGTTCAGGAAAGCGGCGTCGCCAATTACGACGTCGTGTCCTGGAATGCGCTGTTCGCGCCTGCTCGTACGCCAAGCGAGATCGTCAAGACGCTCAATGCCGCGCTAAAGGAGATACTTGCGGATGCCGAGATCAAGAAGCGGCTGCTTGCACTGGGAATCGAGGCCAAAGCGGGAACGCCTGAGGACATTGCAGAGCGGCTCAAATCCGACATCGACAAGTGGCGGCAGGTGATCGAGAAGGCTAAGATTCCAAAACAGTAGAGCCTTGCTTTCGCGACGCCTCTACCCTCAGATACGAAAGACCCTCTTCCATGACCGCGCCGTCAGCCAATCCCAAACAATGGAACATCGGCCTTGTCGGTTACGGCGAAGTCGGCCGCATCCTCGCCGAGGATCTGCGCAAGCAGGATGTCAGGGTCGCCGCCTATGACATCAAGCTTCGCAGCGATCAGGCGGGCCAGCCCTTGCGCGAGCACGCCAAAAGCCACGGCGTCGCGTTGAGCGCTTCCCACGCCGATCTTGCCGCGCAAGCCGATTTCATCGTTTCCGCCGTCACCGCAAGCCAGGCCGTACCGGCGGCGCATGCCTGCGCGGGCGCGGTGAAACAAGGCGCCTGGTTCCTCGACTTCAATTCGGCCTCCCCCGGCGCCAAGCAGCGCGCTGCTCACCTGATCGACGGTGGCGGCGGTCGCTATGTCGAGGGCGCGGTGATGACGTCGGTTCCACCCTACCGCATCAAGGTACCCTTGCTGCTCGGGGGTGGCGGCGCAAGCGAGCTCGCGCCGCTATTGGCGGAGCTCGGTTTCGCCGCCAAGGTTGCGAGCGAGAAGCTCGGCGTCGCCTCGGCGGTCAAGATGTGCCGTAGCGTGATGATCAAGGGTTTTGAAGCCATGGTGATCGAGGGCTTCACCACCGCGCGTGCCTATGGCGTCGAGGACGCGTTGCTGGCCTCGCTGAAGGAAACATTTCCCGGCATCGATTGGGAAAAGCAGGGCGCGTATTTCTTCCAGCGCGTGATCGAGCATGGAAGGCGCCGCAGCGAAGAAGTCCGTGAGGTCGCCGAGACCGTGCGCGAAATCGGTCTGGAACCGTGGTCGGCGCAGGGTACGGCGGAGCGCCAGGCATGGATTGCCGATCTCGCCGACGAAGGCCTGTTCGGCGAGCGCGGCGCCAAGGAATTCGCACGCAGCGGTGACTGGCGCATCGAAGCCGACCGCATCCTCGGAAGCATCGGCGCAGGGAACAAGAAAGAAGAGAAGTAATTGACGACCGTACGTGAAACCGCCAGCGCGTGTCTCACAGATATTTGACGATCCTCAAGCCCTTGACCTCGTGCTTGTAGCGCGGGGAGCTCGGCGAGATGCTCTCCCACTGAATCGCAAGGCCCGCGGCGGCGGCTTCATCGAAAATCTCAAGAATGGGCGTCATGTGCGCGATCAGCCTTCGTTTCAGGTCCGCGGCAATCTCCGCCTCTGACCTGGTTGGAATGAGCTGAACCACGGGTTCCGAATGATCTGCGTCGGTCATTTCGCGTCCAGAATTCTTCAACCATCCACATCCGCCACACGCAATCGATCGCGCTCCGTTGTTTCGCAACGTGACTTTGATCACTCTGAGAAGGGCCAGATGACTGAACGGATTATGCGTCAGGAGATGTGTCGGGTCTCAGTGCAACGTTTCGAAAGACACTTCATCAGTATCATCGAGCTGCGACATAAATGCATAGAGCCGGCCAAGCTCCTCCTCCAGGTGCTCATTGACCAGCATCAGCGCCTCAAGCGCCCCGCGCATGTTGCCGTCACATGACGCGATGATTTTTTCGATAGCAACTTCAGTCCTCTTGCACGCCATGTGTACTCCCCTACCTACTCAACGACTAACTTACCGCTGTCATATCCTGCAGGGATTGGGGCAAAATTCAGCGTCCGAAGCGGACATTTGGTGGCGGGGTGATTTTTCAACAGGCTTTGTTAAGCGGCTACCGCAAGGGCGCGCGGGCTGACTGTATACTCTTTTAGGATCGTATCCTTGGCGTCGACTTCAACCAAAGATACGTCATAGGTCCAGAGGTCAGCGAGATGTTGCAGGACGCGCCTGGCGTCGGTCTCGTTGAGCTGGGCGCCCTTCACCACGACGTGACGCAGCATCAGCCGGCGGTCGCCGGCCAGATCAACATCGATGACCTCGATGTTGGGATCGATGTATCCGACGTCGTATTGCCGCGCGAGTTCGCGGCGAATTCGCCTATAGCCGCGCGCGTCGTGAATCGCATCGACCTTGATGCCGGCGGTCTCAGCGGGATCGTCGTGCAGATGAAACATCCGCCAGCTTCGTATCAGACGCGGACTCAAGAACTGGCTGATGAAGCTTTCATCGCGGTAATTGGCCCAGACCGCACGCAGCACCTCCATGACGTCACCCTTCCCGGCGATGTCGGGAAACCACTCGCGGTCCTCGTCGTCGGGGTCGGTCACGATGCGTTCGATATCCTGCATCATCGCAAAGCCAAGCGCGTAGGGATTGAAGTCCGAGAAGCGCTGATCGTCGAACTCGGGCTGGAACACGACATTGGTGTGCGACTGCAGGAACTCGAGGAAATTGCCGTCCGACAACTGCCCCCGCTCATGCAACCGGTTCATGATACGGTAGTGCACGTAAGTGGCGGTGCCTTCGTTCATGACCTTGGTCTGGGTTTGCGGGTAGAAATACTGCGCGATGTGCCGCACGATCCGAAGCAATTCGCGCTGCCAGGGCTGCAGCCGCGGCGCGACCTTTTCGAGGAAATAAAGGATGTTCTCCTGCGGTAACCCGAGCAGCTTGCGGCGCCGCTCCAGGTTCAAGCGTTCCGCGCTCTTCACGGGTCCCGCCGGAACCGTCCGCCACAAATCGTTGAACACGCTCTGCTCATGCGCGCGGCGTTCCTCGGCGCGCTTTTCTTCGGCGCGAAGATCGAGATTCTTCTTTCCCGGATAGCGGTCGATCCCGTGCGACATCAGGGCATGCGCGGCGTCGAGCGTCAGTTCGACCGCAAGGCGCCCGTGGCGCTCCTCGCATTGCGCCACATAGCTCTTGGCGAAGTCGAGATAATCCAGGATCCCTTCCGCATCGGTCCATTGCCGGAACAGATAATTGTTCTTGAAGAAATGATTATGGCCGAAGGCCGCGTGCGCGACCACCAGCGTTTGCATGGTCGCGGTATTTTCTTCCATCAGATAGGAGATGCAGGGCGAGGAGTTGATCACGATCTCATAGGCGAGGCCCTTCAGGCCCTTGCGGTAGAACGCCTCGTGGTGGGCGAAATGCTTGCCGAACGACCAGTGTTTGTAGAACAGCGGCATGCCGGCCGAGGAATAGGCATCCAGCATCTGCTCGGCGGTAATGATCTCGATCTGGTTCGGGTAGGTATCGAGGCCGAGTTCCTCGCGCGCGATCTCCTCGCAGGCGTCGTGGATGCGCTGCAGCTTCGGGAAATCCCAGTCCGCTCCCTCAAACAGGCGTTCGGCTGACGCGGTCATGGCGCGGCCTTCTCCTGGTTCTTCCGACGCTGGAACAAGTCATGAAACACCGGGAAAATCTGGCTGCGCTCGTTGACCTTGCGCATCGACAACGGGGCGCCGTCGGCACGCAGACGCTGGTACAGGGTCCACAACGAGGAATCCGGCATCTCGAACGTACTGCCATTGGCCTCGCCGACCTCGAGATAGGCAAAGAACTGGCTCACGGGAAGGATCATGTCGGTGAGCAGCCGCCCTGTAAGCGCGCTGTCGGCGATCGAATTGTCGCCGTCGGAGGCTTGCGCCGCGTAGATGTTCCAGTCGGAGGGGCGGAAGCGCGACTGGACGATGTCGCTCATCGCCTGCAGCGCGCTCGACACCATCGTGCCGCCCGACGCCGGTCCGTGGAAGAAGGTGTCTTCGTCGACCTCCTCGGCGCGATCGGTATGGCGGATGAAGACGATCTCCACATGCCGGTAGCGCCGGGTGAGGAATACGTAGAGCAGCATATAGAAACGCTTGGCGAGATCCTTCATATGTTCGGACATCGAGCCGGACACGTCCATCAGACAGAACATGACGGCCTGGGCCACCGGTTTCGGCACCGTCTCGAACCGGCGGAAGCGGATGTCGATAGGATCGATAAAGGGAATCCGTTTGGCCTTGGCTTTCATCGCCTCGATTTCGGCCAATAGCGCGGAGCGGCGTTCTTCGTCCTCGCAGGCCTCAAGCTCCGCCTCGAGCTCGGCGATTGCGTCCGGCCGCGGCCGCCGCAGCGCGATGCGGCGCGCCAACGCCAACTGCACGGTGCGGCTTACCGAAATATTCGCAGGCGAACCGGAAGTCGAATAGCCGGCGCGCTGCAGTCCCTCGCTCTCTGCCTCAGCAAGCTTGCGCTTGGCAAGATCCGGCAATTCGAGGTCATCGAGGAACAGGTCGACGAACTCATCGCGCGACAGAACGAAACGGAAGTCGTCCTCGCTGTCGCCTTCGCCCGGGGCGGAAGCCCTGCCGCGGCCCTCGCCCGAACGGGGGAGAATGTCGCCTTCGACGAACTTCTTGTTTCCGGGAAGAACCCGGTCACGTGTGCCGCCTTCGGTGCGAAAGCGGGGTTCATGCATCCCGTCAAGCGGGATTGAGACCTCGCCACCTTCAAGGACGTCCTTGATGTCGCGGCCCTCGGAAGTCTTCTTGACGGCGCCCTGAACCAGCGCCTTGGCCCGGCGCAGGAAACGTTGGCGGTTCTCCAGGCTTTTGCTGCCCGGATTCAGGCGCCGATCGACAATAAACATTGCCACTGTTGCATCCGCCTCAGCCGGCTTGTTTCACACGCATGTACCATTCGACGAGCCTGCGGACCTGGCGCTCGGTATAGCCGCGCTCCACCATCCGCTCGACGAACTCGCCGTGCTTCTTCTCGGTCTCGCCGTCCTTCTTCGAACCGAACGAGATCACCGGGAGCAGATCCTCTACTTGGGAGAATATACGCTTCTCGATGACTTCGCGGATTTTTTCGTAAGAAGTCCAGGACGGATTCTTGCCGCCGTTCTGCGCCCGCGAGCGCAGCGAGAACTTGACGACCTCGTTGCGGAAGTCCTTCGGGTTGGCGATGCCTGCCGGCTTCTCGATCTTGGTGAGTTCCTGGTTGAGAAGCTCGCGGTTGAGCATCTGACCGGTGTCGGGATCCTTGAAGTCCTGATCCTCGATCCAGGCGTCGGCATAATCGACGTAGCGATCGAAAAGGTTCTGGCCGTAATCGCCGTAAGATTCCAGATAGGCCTTCTGGATCTCATTGCCGATGAACTCCGCATAGCGCGGCACGAGCTCGGCCTTGATGAATTCGAGATAGCGCTTCTCGATTTCCTCCGACAATTGCTCGCGCCGGATAGACTGCTCCAGCACATACATCAGGTGCACGGGGTCGGCGCCAAGCTCCGCGGTGTCGTGGTTGAAGGTTGCAGCCAGAACCTTGAACGCAAAGCGCGTCGAGACGCCATCCATGCCTTCGTCGACGCCGGCGGCATCCTTGTATTCCTGGACGCTTCTCGCCTTGGGATCGCTCTCTTTAAGACTTTCGCCGTCATAGACCCGCATCTTTGCAAACAGCGTCGAGTTCTCATGCTTGCGCAGGCGTGACATCACCGAGAAACGCGCCAATGTCTCCAGCGTCGCCGGCGCGCACGGCTCGGACGCGAGCTCAGAGCCCGAAATGAGCTTCTCGTAGATTTTCTTCTCCTCCGCAACCCGCAGGCAATATGGCACCTTGATGACGCAGATGCGGTCGATGAACGCCTCGTTGTTCTTGTTGGACTTGAAGCTCTGCCATTCGGCTTCATTGGAATGCGCCAGAACGATGCCGGTGAACGGTATAGCCCCGATATTCTCGGTGCCAATATAGTTGCCCTCCTGCGTCGCGGTCAAAAGCGGGTGCAGCATCTTGATCGGCGCCTTGAACATCTCGACGAATTCGAGAATGCCCTGGTTGGAGCGATTAAGCCCGCCGGAATAGCTGTAGGCATCGGGATCGTTCTGCGCAAAAGTTTCCAGCTTGCGGATGTCGACCTTGCCGACCAGCGAGGAGATGTCCTGGTTGTTCTCGTCGCCCGGTTCGGTCTTGGCGATCGCGATCTGCCGCAACCGCGACGGCTGGATCTTGGCGACGCGGAAGCGGGAAATGTCGCCGCCGAAGGCCTCCAGCCGCTTGTAGCACCACGGACTCATCAGTCCGCTCAGCCTGCGGCGCGGAATGCCGTACTTCTCCTCGATCATCGGGCCGAGCTGTTCCGGATCGAACAGGCCGAGCGGCGACTCGAACACCGGACTGAGTTCGTCGCCGGCCTTGAGCACATAGATCGGATGAACCTCCATCAGCGACTTCAGCCGTTCGGCTAGCGAAGACTTGCCGCCACCGACCGGACCCAGGAGATAAAGTATCTGTTTGCGCTCCTCGAGCCCTTGCGCTGCGTGGCGGAAGAAACCGACGATGCGCTCGATGGTTTCCTCCATGCCGTGGAATCCCGAGAAGGCGGGATAAGCGCGCATGGTCCGGTTCAAAAAAATGCGGCCAAGGCGGGGGTCCTTGGCCGTGTCAATCATCTGGGGCTCACCGATCGCCGCTAGTAGTCGTTCGGCCGCGTTCGCATATCGCATCGGGTCGCCTCGACACGATTCAAGATATTCCGACATCGAGATGTCGGTTTCGCTCCGTGCCTCGAACGACCGGGCGAAAGCATTGAACAGAGAATCGTTATACATTGATCCTGCTCCTCATATGGTTTGCTGCACCGCTGGAACGCGCGTCATTCCTTCCACGTCGTCGAAGCGCTGCCTGTACCCGGCCCGCGAATCAGCAACAGTACATGAAGCCATTGGACACGCGACCGACTTCATGGGGCAATGCAATACTTGTGCTAGACGATCCGACATGGCCAAAAAGTCATATGATTCCTACGATATGTCACCATCTCGCAACATCCGGGCCACTACTGCCGTTCGGCGCCGCGCACGAGTTAATGTTTTGTTAACTTGTGGGTTCGCTGGGTTCCAAGGAAAGATTGGGCGCGGAAGCAAGCGATATCGGGGCATTTGACCTCACAAGCGCGGTATCGGTGCGCGGCGCAGTGACGCGGCCGTGGAACGAAAATCCATCGCCACCGCAGACTTTAGTAGTGCGGCGTGTGTGCCTTGGCGGGTTGGGTGCGTGCCCTGGCGCGTTGCAGGCGCTCGGGCCCGTCCATCTTCGCAAGAACGTGAGCAGCGTAGCTCTGCGAGTGCTGACAGATGCCGGCCGGCGCTACCGATCTCGTCGCGTGCAAGAAGGGTTGCCGGCACCTGCACCTGAGGACTCTCGCCGTCCTCAGACTGGTCGTGCCAGTTCGAACGGCGTTGACCACTTTCCGTGCTCGCCGCGCCGAAGCCGCCGACATCTCTTTCGATCGGTCCGCGCGCCGGCACAAGCCGAGCCGGATCGTCACCGTCAAGCCGAAAGATCATTTTCATCTGCGCCGGGTGCCAAGCGCTAGCGACGCGCCGTTCTTGAAGCGACGTATCGAAGCGCGCTCCCGCGCCATGCAACGCGTGCGGGAGCCCGCCTTTCGGCTGATTGTGCGCTGTGTCATATTACGGCTGCTAACCTTTTAGTTGGTTTGGTTGGTTGAATATCTTTGTGCCCATGGCAGCTTGGGTAAGCTATCCCTCGGGAAAATGGGCGGCCAGACAAGGGCTGGGCGATGTCAGATTCAGTGCAGACACCGCCGGCGAAAGGCCGGCCGCCAGCGCCAGCATCGGCACCCAAATCCTGCGGCAAGCGATCGCAAGGAAGGTGCTGGCCCCGCACCGTCACCTGCGCCGACGGCCGATAGGACCGATCTTGCCTGAATCCGTTGAATTAGGCACGAGGCCCGACCGGCTGCCGAACAGGGCTTTCGGGGTATAAGTTGATCGTTGGCGGCCAGACCGGTACTAACGGGCTCAATCGTGGCTGCCCAGCCTCGGTTTCGGAAAAAAGGGCCGGGGAGGCGCAGCGATGACCGGCAATTATGCGCGGGGGATTGCGATGATTTTCAGTGCAGACATGTCGACGATACTCAACCGTATTCTCGACACCGCCGCCGACAATTTGAGGGTTGCAAAGATCCTGATCCAGCTTGGTCTTGACCCAAACAACGTCACCTACGATGCGATCTTCAATCGGCTGCTCGAAATCGTTCTCGCCAACATCACGCTCGCCAACATGTTCGCGCTGATCGGCTCAGCCTTCTTTGTCGCCACCCTGCTGACGCAGACCATGGTCCCCTTGCGGGTCGCGAACATGATCGGTTGTCTGTTCTTTGCCGTCTACGGCGCGCTTGCCGGAGCCGTGACGACCCTTTTCCTTTATCTCCTGATGGTTCCCATCAACGCCTATCGCCTGCGTCAAATGCTGCAACTCGTGAAGATGGCGCGCGGCGCGACGCAGGGCGACGCGTCGATGGAATGGCTGAAGCCGTTCATGACCGAGCGCAAGTATCGCAAGGGCGACGTGCTGTGCAAGAAGGACGATCCCGCCAACGAGATGTTCTTGACCGTCACCGGAAAATTCCTGGTCAAGGAAATCAATGTCGAACTGCCGCCGGGAAACCTGATGGGCGAACTCGGCTTCCTGTCGCCCGACAACAAGCGCACGGCGACCGTCACCTGCCTCGAAGACGGCCATGTCCTGACCATCACCTATGAGAAACTGCTTGAGATCTACTTCCAGAATCCGCAGTTCGGCTACTACTTCCTGGTGCTCACGAGCCAGCGCCTTCTGGAGAACAACGCGCGGCTGCAAAGCGAACTCGCACAGAACAGGATCGCGCTGCAGATCGCAGCCGCCGCAGGCGTGCAGAAATAGGCGGCCGCGCCTGGTACGTACGGCTAGGTCCGCGCGTTGCCGATTGCGCGGTTTTATCCTAGCGTTGTGGGGCCACGACCGCGAGGAGGATTTTTGCCGATGGATGTCATTCCGTTGGGTCCGGGATTTGGCGCCGAGCTGCGCGGCGTGACGCTGTCCGATGTCGCCGCGGACGATGCCGCCTATGCGGCGGTGCGCGCGGCCTTCGAAGAGCATTCGGTCCTGGTGTTTCGCGATCAGGAAGTCACCGACGAAATTCAGCTCGCTTTTTCGCGCCGCTTCGGGCCGCCGGAGGTGACCAAAGTCGGCTCGCAGGGAACGGGTTCGCATTTCGTGATCCTGAGTACCATCGGCCCTGACGGCAAGGCGGTGCCGCCGGATCACCGGCTTTCACTTCGCAGCAAGGCCAACCAGCTCTGGCATACCGATTCCTCTTTCAAGCGCGTGCCTGCGCTCACCTCGATTCTTTCGGCGCGCATCATCCCCGCGCATGGCGGGGAGACGGAATTTGTCTCGACCCGCCTTGCCTTCGGGAGACTCGATCCCGCCTTGCGCTTGAGGCTCGAAAATTCCTTTGCCTGGCACGACTATGCCCATTCGCGCGGCCAGATCGCGCCCGACCTTGCAAGCGCAGAGGAGCGCGCGGCGCTGCCGCCGCAATGCTGGCGTATGGTGTGGAAGAATCCCGTCAACGGCCGCGGCGCGATCTACCTTGCGTCCCACGCCTACGCGGTCGAAGGCATGGAGCGCGCCGCCGGCACTAAGTTGATCGACGAGATGATCGCGTTCGCGACCGCGCCGGGTGCGAGCTACGTGCACCAGTGGCGCAAGGGGGACGTCGTGATGTGGGACAACCGCGCGACCATGCATCGCGGCCGGCCGTGGCCTTCGCACGAGGCCCGCTTGATGATACGCACCACGATCTCGGCAACCGAGGCGGACGGCGTCGAAGCCATGCGCCGGCCATCGTCGCAGGCGGCCGAATGAGGCAGCGGCCGCTTTCGGCGATGCCTTTGTCATCCAGCCGATAGCGACGGCATATCAGGGTACCGCGCACCGCGGCCACGCGCCGCATTAGGGAAAAATTTCGCGATTTTGTTTCCTTTATCGAAACAGCACTGCGCCAAGCTCGTCTCGAATTCCAGCGGACGGACAGCCGAACCGCGTCCGCGTTCGAAGCGGTAGACTTGTCTCCCTTTGCGGAGGGTACCATGCATTTTGCAGCCGGAGCATTGGTCGTGCTGTCGGGCCTGTTTTATGCCGCCGACCACCATGAAATCGGCTCGCTCGGCGATACGATGTGTCGCTATGGCGGGGTCTTCTGCGACAATCCATCCTACGTCTTTGTCGCCGCCATTCTCGCCGCACTTTGGGGCACGTTCGTCAGCGTGCGCTGAAGCGCTAACGCGGCTGCGGGCCGATTACCCGCGGCGGCGATGGTTGCGAGACCGCGTACCCGTGAGTGAATCGGGTCCAATCGCGTTGGTCGGCGTCGGACGATCCGTGATCCGCTCGCCGAACAGACTTCCGATCAGTTCCACGACGGTGCGCGCGGTGCGCCCGCGTTCGTCGAGGAATGGATTGAGCTCCACGATATCGACCGACTGCACCAGTCCGGAATCGTGCAGCATTTCCATCACCAGATGCGCCTCGCGATAGGTCGCGCCGCCCGGCACCGTGGTGCCCACGCCCGGAGCCACGCTGGGGTCGAGAAAATCGACATCGAAACTCAAGTGCAGCACGCCATGGCTTGCCTTCACCCGATCGATGACGCGGCGGATTAGCACACCTACCCCGAATTCGTCGATCTGGCGCATGTCGGCAACGCTGATCCGGCGATGGCGCAGCAGGTCCTTTTCCAGTTTGTCGATCGAGCGCGTGCCGAACAGTTCGAGCCGGCTGGAATCGATCGAGGTGCGCGGCTCTTTCCCCAACAAGCCGTCGAGTCCGGGCTCGCCGCAGAGAAACGCCGCCGACATGCCGTGCATGTTGCCGGTGATCGTGGTGGCCGGCGTGTTGTAGTCGGCATGGGCGTCCAGCCACATCACGAAAAGCTCACGGCCGATTTCGCGGCAATGACGCGCGACCCCATTCACCGAGCCCATCGACAGCGAGTGATCTCCCCCGATAAAGATCGGGATGGCGCCGGAATGCACGATCTCATAGGCGCGCGCGCTCAACGCACCGATCCAGCGCTGAATTTCGCGGTAGTGTTTGGCGTTGTCGGGAAGGGCATCATCGAGGTCAGCGACGCCGGCAACCGAAAAGTCGCCGTGGTCGTTGACAGCAAAGCCTAGTCCCTCGAGCAGGGTCAACAGACCAGCCGTCCGCAGCGCAGCCGGACCCATCAACGTGCCGCGCTGCGACGCGCCGATCTCGATGCCGGCGCCGAGCACGGAGATTTGTTTCGGAAGCTCCGATCTTGCAGTTTCGTTCACGGGTGAGATCTCTTTAGCGCTCGATCCTTGTGCAACGATTCCCGAAGAAAACGGTGTGAAATTTTTGGCGCGCCGCACAAAAAAAGCCCCGGGCGATGCCGGGACTTTCAGTCTTTCCAAGGGTCGGGAGAACCCATGCCGGAAGAAGTCCGTACGACTCGCCCACCGACCAGTCAAAGATGCAGTTGAGTCGACTCACAGTCTATGAGAAATGCGCAGCGGCGGTGTAGTTGCCGGCAGATTTTGCCAGGGTGTTGCAGAATGGGCGCTACCGGAATCAGCCCGATTGGTCAAAATCGGCGTCCCTTTTTGGGCGGGAAAGCCTTGACGCAGGACACGAATTTGTCCTTTCCGCGCCGCCGCATGGGGTTCGGCTGCAGCAAAAAATTGATTTTCTTTGGTCGATTCCGGGAAGTTTTCCCGCCGATCGGGGTATCAATTCGATAAACCAGCAATTGAATCGGCTGGCACTTGGAGCAGGACGATCCGATGAACGAACACCGGATTGCAAACAGACAGCGGGTCCTGAAGGGCGGCACCATCGAGTTCGGCGGTGGCGCGATCACTTGCACGGTTCGCAACATCTCCGCCACTGGTGCTGCGCTCGACGTCACGAGCCCGGTCGGGATCCCGGCGCAGTTCACGCTCGTGACCGCGGGCAATCATCTGCCCTGCCGCGTCGTCTGGCGCAAAGAGAAGCGCATAGGCGTCACTTTCGAAAAGCCTTAACGCAATCATTCGCAAGAACCAATCGGAGCGGCACGCCGCCCGCGGTTCACTGTCATTTGCCGATACGCTAGGCCCGCGAATCAGCCGATAGTGCGACCTGCAATCTGCCGCATTGAACCTTCGCAAACCGTGACCGCAGTGAAAGAGAACGCGTCCCCTTCAAACGGCTGGGCGCCCCGGCTCGCACAGGAAGCAAGACTGCGCGAGCTCGACGATCTTATCGCGCGCCCGCGCAACGGCGATGAGACCATGGCAACCGAAATCGAGCGCGCTGCCCTGCTCGGCGCGCTGGACCGCCGCCAAGACGCCCAGCTCGCCTTTATCGACATATTGCGCCGCTGGCCTACCAACTTCAGTGCGCTCAACGAATTCGGAACGCTGCTCGCAAGCGAGGGTGCGATCGACGCTGCCTGCCGCGTCTATGCGGAAGCGATCCTCCACCATCCCGCCAATCCGATGGGACATGTGAACCTCGCCAATCTCCTGTTGCGCGCCAACAAGCACGAAAAGGCGCGCTCCCATTACGAGGCGGCCCTGAAGTCCGATCCGGAGCACGCTGGCGCGCATCAGGGGTTGGGCGCAGTTTTGGCGGACAATGGCGAGCGCGACCACGCGCGCGAGCATTTCCGCAAAGGCTTTCGCGGTCACGCAATCTCGACCTTGCCCTATCGCGGAAGCCGACCGCCGGTGCCGCTGCTGCAACTGGTGTCTTCCGGCGGCGGCAATATTCCTACCGCCCCGTTCCTCGACGACCGTATCTTTTCGACCTCGGTCATCGTCACCGACTATCTCGACCCATCTCTGTCGCTGCCGCCACACCGGCTCATCTTCAACGCAATTGGCGATGCCGATCTCTGCGAGCAAGCGTTGGAAGCCGCCATTCGATTGATCCGGCGCAGCCACGCCCCCGTCATCAACGATCCACGCGCGGTGATGAAGACCGGGCGCATCTGCAATGCCGCGCGGCTCGCCGCCTTGCCCGGTGTGGTGACGGCGAAAACCCTCTCGGTCGCCCGCGACGTTCTCGCCGACCCCGATGGCGTCGCTTCGGTCGCTGCGAACGGGTTTACCTTTCCCCTGCTGTTGCGTTCGCCCGGTTACCATACCGGGCGCAACTTCATCCTGGTCGAGAAGCCGAGCGAACTGGCCGATGCCGCAGCCGGCCTGCCGGGAGACGATCTATTGGTAATCCAATATCTCGACGCCCGCGGCAAGGACGGCGCCGCGCGCAAATACCGCGTGATGATGATCGACGGCAAAATCCAGCCGCTGCATCTGGCGATCTCCCGAAGCTGGAAGGTGCACTATTTCACCTCCGACATGGCCGACCAGCCGGACTATCGCGCCGAGGAAGCCGAATTTCTGCACTATATGCCGGCCGTGCTCGGCGACAAGGCGATGGCCGCGCTCACGGCGATCCGCGACGCGCTGGGCCTCGACTATGCCGGTGTCGATTTTGGACTAAGCCTCGCAGGCGATTTGTTGCTGTTCGAGGCCAACGCGACCATGGTGATCGCCACCCCCGACCCCGACCCGCGCTGGGCCTATCGGCGCAACGCCATCACTTCGGCGATCGACGCCGTGGTAAAGATGATCAGGAAACGGGCGGAAGGCGCGGCCTGCGCCGATGTTGCAGAGCAATAACTATCCTAAAATTAATCCGCCCCCGGCATGGCTCGAAGTCGCGGCTTACGCGTTTAAACACCATCTCTTGAATAAGACTTGACCGGGATGGAAACGATGAAACGGGCCTTGGCTACGTTTGCCTGCATCTGCATCCTGGCCGGTGGATTTTACGCCGCCGCCAGCAAGTGGGCCATTCGGCACGAGACGCTCAATCTCTTCGACACCGCGCGCGCTCGGCCGGTGTCGGTGGACTTGGCCGTGCGCCGGGACTACGAGATGAAGGCCGATGCCGGCTTCTGGAAGCTCCCCGTCGCCATCATCAGCAACGGCAACACCGTCAGCAACACCGAATATTCGTTCCTCGCCAACGTGCTCGCGGCGCGGGGATATCTGGTGGCCAGCATCCAGCAGGACCTGCCGACCGACCCACCGCTCGTGACCAGGATCGGCCTGCCCTATGTCGGCCGCCTCGACGTCTACAAGCGCGGAGAAGCCAATATCCTGTTCGTACTCGGCAAGCTGAAGGAATTGCAGCCGAATGCCGACTACGATCACCTGACGCTGGTCGGACATTCCAATGGCGGCGACATCGCGATGTTCTGCGCCAAGGAGCATCCGGAGCTTGTGTCGAACGTGATCACGCTCGACAATTTGCGCGTTCCCTTCGTGCTCAACCGCAAAATGAAGATTTTGTCTTTCCGCTCGGCCGACCCTAACTTCAGGACCGATCCGGGCGTGCTGCCGACGCCGCAGCAGGCCAAGGCCGACGGGATCGACATCGTCAAGACCCAGTTTCAGCACACCGACATGAGCGACCGCGGCCCGGACTCGGTGAAGGAAAGGATCCAGGGGACGCTCGAGCGGTTCCTAGGCGATGCCTCCTCAAGCGATCTTTCACCGGCCCCTACCGACAAGCCACTGATCGCCAAGCTCGGCCCGGCGCCCTATCCATAAGATTTGACGGACTGCAAACCGCAAGGGCGGAACCTCAAAATCGAGGGCTGCCCTGCTTTCGCGTGCCCGTCGATGGCGTAGCCTTGAGCCGCCAAGTCGGCAGCCTTGAGCCAAATCAATGCACAAGGTTCCGGCTCGACCCAAGAATATCCGATGGGCAAATTGATTTTTCGCTGCGCCCGGACGGGCATGAACGTTCAGATCCAAATGCCCGACGTGGCGTCGAGTGACCATCCGGATTCCTACGAGTCCGTCAAATGCCCGGCCTGCGCCGGGATCCATCTGATCAACAAGACCACCGGCAAATTGTTGGGTGACAATGAAGGCAGATTATCGGGCGACAAGAAAAAATAAGATGCCACCCAGTCAGGTTAGCGCGGCGGTCGTCCAAATCGCTCCGCGTCTGCACCCGTCGAAACCTGCCGGGCGGCCAGGCGATCGGGAGGCAACATCGGTCGTACTCCGGCCGCCGCCTCCACCGCCACCCGAGTTGGAGGCGCAATCGGAGGTGCTTCAGGACTGCAAGCGCGGCCTTCGAGGGATGCGGAGCTTTTTCAAGCGCCTGATCGCGCGCATTGACCTGTCGGATTTTCCCGGATCGTGCTGCGGCTAAGAGCGGAAGCAGCGGTTTGGGAGCCTATTTCGGCCGGCCGTCTGCACCGAACTGGCGAAGATAGGCCCACAGGTTCCTCGCTTCGCTTTGGTCCTTGATGCCGGCAAAGGCTTTCTTGGTACCCGGAATTTTCGCCCTGGGATCCCGTATATATTGCACAAAATCGCTCTCGCTCCAGGTAAAGGCACAATCCTTGTTGGCGGCCGAATAGCTATATTCCTCGACACTCCCGCATTTGCGTCCGTCGATGCCGTTGAGCTCTGGTCCGATCTTGTTTTTCGCATTGGGGCCGATGGCGTGGCAGCCCAGGCATCTTGAGAACGAGATTTCCCCGGCCGCGACGTCCTGCGCGCGAGCACCTGATATCGACAGGCCGAGTACGACCGCCGCCATGAAGATTTCGCTGGTTGCGCTCTGCGATATCATCACTCCGCACCTCCTTGTCTGCGGTTCACCAGCCACGGCATCATCACAAACAACAGGAGCAGTATGGCGTAAAAGGCGCCGGCGGGCGTTGCGAAATTTCGCAATTGCTCCGACGGCGGAAGCCCCCGCATGGCGCCGACCGCAAAGTCGGCGAGTTGTTGCAAGACGAGCGCACCGATGCCCATCGTCGCAAGCGATACGTAATCCCCCGCAAGTTTGGTTCTCGCCGGCACCCATCGGGCGGCCAGGATCATGACGGCCGGCAGAAAGGGCGCTTCGCAAAGCACCGCGACCGGCTTTCCCAATCGCGGCTCCAGCCAGAACACCCTGATGGCACCGAACAGAAATCCGCCGCCAAAAACGATGGCGAAGTAAAGCAGGGATGCCAGCGCCACTCGCACCGAATTTTCCTCACACTCTCGTACCTCAAGATTTGTGTCGAGGGAACTCCTTCGTCCCTTGATCGAGATCAATGGCACTGGAGCGATAGCGCGCATGCATGGCGCAGGTCGAAGCCCTTGCTCGGGCTGGCGGCGCATTGGAGGAGAACATCGGATGGGCGCGGATTTCAGGCGGATTTTGGTTCTTGCGATGACTGTCGCGGTGAGTGGGATACTTGGCGGCTCGCGGGCCATTGCGGCCGACGCCGATCACGGCGCGGACCTTGCCAAGCGATGGTGTGCCACCTGTCATGTGGTTGCCCCCGACCAGAAACAGGCGAGCGCCGACGTCCCCCCGTTTGCCGCGATCGCAAGCAAGTCGGATTTCACCCCGGAAAAGGTCGCCTTCTTCCTGCTCGATCCGCACCCGAAGATGCCGAATTTCCCGCTGAGCCGTAACGAAGCCGCCGACATCGCCGCCTATATCGGTTCGTTGCGCAAATAAAGCCAAGAATCAGCGTGCAAAGGCGCCACCGCTGGCGGACAATCACCACGCAAGCATAACGCGCGGTGAAGGGCAGCATGGACCAGGGCGAAATCGTCAGCACGGGAACCCCCACCAAGGCCATGCCGGTCGCTCCCGCTTGAACAATTTTTAGGTGAACTACCGGTTTGCTACCTCTTTCACTTGTGTCCGGAATCCAACATAATGCGGCCGGTTCAGCCTAGTTTCGTGGCGTTGCGTCTGCTTCCGGTATGAATGGAGGACAGGATGCTGAACATTCCGCCGCCGACGCCTACCTGCACGCGCTTTGACACCACCGTCGAGATGTCGTGCCTCAAATGCAGCGGCCGCATGAGGCTGACCTTGATCGAGCCGCAAGACTGTCACTTCAACCTTCTGACTTACCGCTGCGGCGGGTGTGAATCGGACGAGAGTTTTCTGAAGGCCATCTAAGCGGCTCGCTCGTTCACGCGAGCGCGCAAGTTAGCTCGTTTGACGGGCAGTGGGCCGTGAGAGCAGGCGATCCGTCAAGGCGACGCGGGCGCGTCACGGTTTGGGTTTCGTTGCATCCTTGGCGGCAGCCATGACATCGCCCGTGATCTGCCGCATATGCTCGCCGGCATTGGTGAACTGGCTTCTCAGGAATTCCGACTGAATCTGCATGGCCTGCTGAAGATCGGTGGCGTGCACCAGTTTGCGGGCATGTTCGAAGGCCGCCTTCATATTCTGCTGGGTAAAGGACAAGGCCTGCTTGGAAATCTCCGTCCCCGGGTTCGGCATCGACCCGACCGATTTGTTGGCGGCATCGAAGAACATTCCGAACGCCCGCTCCGCCTGGTCGATGGTCTTTTCGGCCAAGTCGCGCAGCTCAGTCGGCACTTCCAGTTTCGCTTCGGTCATGGACGCCACCCTCCTGTTTTCGCCCGTGAGAATTATCACACTTCCCGGACGGTGGCGACTAAGCCTTCAGGGCTGCAACATCTTGTCTCGGGCTACTTGCAGCAAATTCTCGACGACCAGGAACTCTTCTTCGATCAGCATTTTCATGGTCATCAAAACTCCCGGCCAGCTGGCGCGTTTGCTGGACGGCGAGATGGGGAACAAAAGCAGCTGCGCGCGCCTAAGCCGCCACCCGTATTGGACGCTCTTCGCAAGCCTCCATTCACCAGACGCGCGTCGGCATGCAGGCAGCTTTAGCCGGAATCGTCTTATTCATCTGGTGAACACGCGCGAAATCATGCGGGCGAACAAGTGACGCTCAACGCGGGGTGAACCGCCCGTTGACGCCGCCGGGCGCGGGATCGGTGGCGAGCCGCTCGACCAGATCGATGACTTCAGAGCGTTGCAAGGGCGAAAGCTTGATGAACGCTTTCAGGAGCCGCAGGCCCTGGATCGTTTCGTTGGATGGATATCCGAGCTTCTCGCTCAATTCCGAAACGGATGTGCGATTTTTCATCTCGCGCCTTTAACGGGCAAAATTGAAACAGGGCTGTCAGGTTGAAAGTATGCCAAGGAACAACCCCACCGGCAAGGAATTCCGCCACCTATAACCGCAGGATTCGGCAGGAGTATTCCAGCACTTATTGCCTTATGTGACGGAATTTGTACGAGTATTGCCATAACCGGCGACCGGCGCCAGGCGGTCGATCGCTGCGCCACCCGAAATATCCACCGGCGTTGGGTCTGTCGCCGCGAAAGCGCTCTCGCCGCATTCCCGGCTGCCGGCACTTCGCAGCACTTCGGCGTCACGGCGCGCTGGTGGCAAAGATGCGAGGCGTCGCGTTGAACCGAATTGGAAGATTCGAGAGCAAAGCATTGCCGCATTTCACTTTTAAGTGACCCCCTCGCCCGAAACGGCCGAAATAAACGATGCCGGTCGATGTTCCCATCATAACAGATACCGGCACGGAAAGTCTCGCAATGCACAGGGCTGCCCTCCTTTCACTTTCGACTTCGGTTCCGCGGCACATCTTCCTGCAGAAGGATGTTCTTGCCGCGGCATGGGACGTATTCGGCAACCGCTTTCCCGATTTCGAGAGGTTCGCGAGCATTTTCGCCAACACCGGAATCGTCAAGCGTCACGGTGTGAAACCCTTCGATTGGTATCTCACGCAGCGCGGCTGGCCGGAGCGCACCGAGGCATTTCTCGAGGGGGCCGAAGCGCTCTACATAGACGTCGCCGAAAAGGCGCTGGCGAGCGCTGGCCTTCGCGCCGCCGATATCGACACCGTCGTGACCGTTTGTTCGACCGGCATCGCCACCCCCAGTCTCGAAGCGCGTGTCCACCGCCGTATCGGCTTTCGATCCGATGTCTCGCGCGTGCCGGTGTTTGGGCTGGGCTGCGCCGGCGGCGTCTCGGGCATCTCGATTGCCTCGCGCCTGGCGCAATCGCGGCCCGGCGCCAATGTGCTTCTTGTTGCCGTCGAACTCTGCTCGCTCGCGCTTCGGCTTGACGAACTCACCAAGGCCAACATCGTCGCCACCAGCCTGTTCGGCGATGGCGCGGCCGCGATTGTGCTACGCGCCGGCGACGGCGGAGAGACTCAAATCGAGAGCGTCGGTGAGCACCTTTGGCCGGACACGCTCGACATCATGGGCTGGAACATCGACCCTCTCGGCTTCGGCGTGATCTTTCGCCGCACCATCCCCGACTTCGTCACCACCGAATACAAAGCAGCAGTGACACAGATTCTGTCTCGCATGCAGCTCGATGCCGCAGACGTCGACAAGTTCATCTGCCATCCCGGTGGCTCCAAGGTGATCGATGCGATCGAGACTGCGCTCGCACTCGGCCAGGGAACGCTCGAACACGAGCGGCAGGTCATCGCCGACTACGGCAACATGTCGGCGCCGACGGCGTTGTTCGTCCTCGAACGTGCGCGTGCAAAAGGACTGCCGCCGCGTTCGGTGTTGACGGCGCTTGGACCCGGCTTCACCGCAAGCTGCGTTTCGCTGCGGCACGCAGCGTGACAGCGGCCGAGCTCATCCTCGCTCTTGTGACGTGCCAGCGCGGCGGCGAGCTCCTTCTTTCATATCACAACACGCGCAAGCTTTTGGCCCGTGGCGCGATCGAGGTGGCGCCTCGACATTATCCCCTGATGGTCGCGCTACATTCGCTGTGGCTGATCGCGTTGTGGCTGTTCGGGCACGACCAGGGCGTGAACGTACTCGCGCTCGGCGCTTATCTGGCGCTACAAGGCCTGCGCTTCTGGGTGATGCGCACGTTGGGAGCGCGCTGGACCACAAGGATCATCGTTTTGCCGGGAGAGCGGCTGGTGTCGAGCGGCCCCTACCGCTATCTCACCCATCCCAATTATGCGGTGGTCGCAGGCGAAATCGCCCTGCTGCCGCTGGTGGTGGGTTTGCCCTGGATCGCCGCCCTCTTTACCGTCCTCAACGCCGCGGTTCTCTTCATCCGCATTCGTGCCGAAAACCGCGCCCTTGACGCCTCGCGCGCGATTGCGCCGCGTGCCGCACCATGAGCGAAGCGATCGCGGCGCCGGACGAAGCCACGGGCGCAACATGGCTCGGCTTCATCCTGATGTGCCTTGGCATGTTCATGGCGATCCTCGACATTCAGGTGGTCGCTACCTCGCTGCCTGCGATCCAGGAGGCGCTGGAAATCTCGCGCGACGCGATGAGCTGGATCCAGACGGCCTATCTGATCGCGGAAATCACCGCTATCCCGCTGACGGGTTGGCTGACGCGCGTGCTGACGTTGCGCTGGCTGTTCGTTTCCGCAATCGCCCTGTTTACGCTCGCCTCCATCGGCTGCGCCTCAAGCTCCGATTTTGCGACGCTGGTTTCGTTCCGAGTGGTGCAGGGCTTTGCCGGCGGCACCCTGATCCCGGCGGTATTTTCGGCCGTGTTCCTACTGTTTCCGCTGCGCCTGCACCCGATCGCCACGACACTGGCCGGCATCATGGCGGTGCTGGCGCCGACCGTGGGTGCCGTGGTCGGCGGCTGGATCACCGAGACCTGGTCATGGCATTGGCTGTTCCTGATCAATGTCGCCCCCGGGGTGGTTGCGGCCGCCGCCACGCCGTTCCTGCTGCCGGCGGACGAGCCCAACTTCGACGTTCTCGCAACGCTGGACCGCGCTTCGCTGGTGCTGATGGCGGCAGCGCTTGCCGCACTCGAGCTCGGCCTGAAACAGGCGCCGCTTGATGGCTGGCTTTCACCCCGCTGCCTCATGCTGTTCCTCGCAAGCGCCGTGACCGCAACGATCTTCGCGAGGAGGACGCTTCACGCGGCCCATCCCGTGGTCGATCTGATGACGCTGCGCGCACCCGCCTTTGCGATCGGCTGCGCTTTGAGTTTCTGCCTTGGGGTCGGCATGTTCGGCTCGGTCTATCTGATGCCGGTCTTCCTCGCTTATGTGCGGCGCCACGACGCGTTCGAGATCGGCGTCGTCATGCTGGTCACGGGCGTCGCCCAACTGGTCGCCTCGCCGATCGCGGGGGCGCTGGAAAGCCGGCTCGATCCGCGCAAATTGTCGGCGTTCGGCTTTGCCCTGTTCGCGCTTGGTCTTGGGAT
>Ga0209167_10000222_pt1 | contig 52267 bp, 42 predicted proteins | sample Coa_R1_9_FD_187154 | JGI IMG/M metagenome (GOLD analysis project Ga0209167, IMG submission 187154) | Surface soil microbial communities from Centralia Pennsylvania, which are recovering from an underground coalmine fire - Coalmine... | ecosystem: Environmental > Terrestrial > Soil >...
ACGTGGTAGTTTTCATATCGAACCCTCCCCTCTATCTCGTTAATGAATGGTTGTTTTTAGTTGAAATACCACTCATCTTGCCTCATCCGAGGCTCTTTGAGAAGAGGGCTGGGTCCATTCCATTACTCCAGCCTGATAATTTTCCGACGGATGGCATACTTGATCAGTTCAGAGCGGGAATGCAACCCGAGCTTCTTCATCAAGTTAGATCGGTGTGCCTCGACGGTCTTCGGTTGAATCGTCAGGGCCGTCGCAATCTCTTTAGCCGAGCGTCCCTCCGCCAGCAGCCTCAGGACCTCTCTCTCCCGCGTGGTGAGCTGCTCATAGGGGGTCTGGGGCTCCTCCTTCTCAGAGTATTTCAAGTAGTGAGTCACCACCTTTTGAGAGACCCGCGGGGAGAGATAGGTCTCGCCGCGGACAATCGAACGGATGGCGGTCAGCAACTCGTGAGAGGCGGCATCCTTCAGAATGTACCCGGACGCCCCAGACCGCAACGACTCGGTAATGTACTCCTCATCTTCATGCATGGTCAGGATCAGCACCCGCACGTGAGAATCGGCCTGCTTTATCCGGATCATCGCTTGAGGCCCCGCGAGCCCCGGCATGGCATAGTCAAGCACGACGACGTCCGGGCGTCGCTCTGCGACCAGCGAAACCGTCGAGAGCCCGTCGCCGGTCTCCCCGACGACCTCGATATCTTCCTCCGGCTCCAATAGTTTTCTCATTCCTTGGCGCATGAGCGTGTGATCATCCGCCAGGAGAACGCGAATCTTGCTCATTATTAACCTTGAAAAATTAACCTTGAAAACAGCGGCCCAAGCCGAGCATCCGAGAGAACGGTGAGCCTAACGGCCAAGGTGTCCGCCGCCATTACGCGTGCAGATAAATCCGCCTGACCTCCGGCGAGGACTGGAGGGGAAGCTCGATGACAAGCTTGGTCCCCCAACCCTTGTTCGATTCAACCGTGCATCGTCCACCGAGCAAAGAGGTCCGCTCCTGGATACCCACCAGGCCGAAAACATTTCTCCGCTCCTCTAAGGCCCGCGTCGGATCAAACCCGACGCCATCGTCCATGATGACGGCCCGAACAATCGAGTTGAGTCGCTCCAGCGTGATGTAAACATTCTTCGCCTTGGCATGCTTGGCGACATTGGTCAACGCCTCCTGGAAGATCCGATAGAGCGTCACTTCCATGTCCGATGGGAGGCGACGGAGCAGCTTCAGCTGCTTGATCTTCACATTGACACCGAACTTGTTGGCAAAGTCCTTCACCACCCCCCTGAGCGTGGGGGCTAGACCCAGGTCGTCCAATTTGGGCGGTCGAAGGTCGGCCACCAGCCCGCGAATCTCTTCCATCGCCTGGGTGGTAATCTGGTCGGCCTCCTGGAGTTCCTCTCGCTCCTGCGTCATCTCCAACGGAATCCGTCGGGAGAGCATCTGGAGGCGCAGCTTCAGTGCAAGAAGCGCCTGTCCCGTCGCGTCATGGAGCTCCCGGGAGATCCTGCGGCGCTCTTCCTCCTGGGCGGAGAGAACGCTCAGCGAAAGCTGGCGCAGCGCTTCCTGATGACGTCGATTGTCATCCAATAGCCGGACATTTTCTATGGACACCGCGACTTGGTGCGCGATCGCCAGAATCAGGTCGATTTTTCTAGGCGTATATGCCTTTCGACCCGCGCCTCCCACGGCCAGGACACCGAGGGGTCTGTCTTTGTGCCGGAGTGCCACGCCCAAAAAAGACTCGAGGCCGGCCCGGCGCAACTGCTGGCGCGCCATGCGGGTGAGCCGGCTCTGCTGTCCCAAATCTTCGATCACCACCGGCTTCCTCGAGAAGAGGATCTGCCCCTCCAGGGAGGAAGGAATTACCTGCTGTTTACTCAGCAGCGAAAAGAGGCGCCCCCCTCGATGGGAGGAGAGGGTTTTGGTCAACGTCTCCGGATCGACCAGGAAAATTACGCCGTCTTCCACCTCCATCGACTCGATCGTCTTTTCGACCGACACCTGGAGAATCACCTCCGGATCAAGGGACTGGCTCCCCATGGTGGCAATTCGGGCGAGGCTGCCATATTCCCGACTCTTTTCCCGCTCCTCCTGGTATAGGCGAGCGTTCTCAAGCCCGACACCCGCCTGGTCGGCCAGGAAACTCGCCAATCGGACCTCTTCGTAGGAAAAACGGTGGAACTGGCCCGCCGCATCTAGGGAGAGAATTCCCAGGAGCTTCCCCTTGATGATAATCGGAATGGCTAAGAATGCCTGCAACCCGATCCGCTTCAGGATCGATCGGAGCACCCACGGCACCCGCTTATCCCGTTGGGCGTTCTCGACGACGATCTCTCTGCCTTGCTGGAGGATCTCGAAGAGGGGCGTCTCGCGGGTAAACGGGAGCTTGACCTCACCCTGGATCGGGCTGTTGGCCGCCCTCGCCTCCAACGCCTCCCCATTGGGGCTCAAAAGCCAAATCAGGCAGCGGGGAAGCCCGGTCACCTCGCAGAGTCTTTGGGTCAGCACAGGGAGGAGGGAGTCGACGCTCATCATCCCGGCGACCGATTTACTGACCTCATAGAGGATTTCCATCTTCTTCTGAAAGGCCTCCGAATCGGAGAGTCTCTTGCGGTCCAACCCACGCCGAACCGCCCACCGAAGCTCTTCCGGATGGCAGGGTTTGGTCAAGTAGTCGTATGCCCCCTGCCGCATCGCCTCAACCGCCGAGTCCAGCGAGGCGTGCCCGGTGAGGATGATCGCGACCGGAGGAGGGCTCAACCGCTGAATCTCCGCCAAGAGCTCCAGACCGCTCATGTCGGGCATGCGCCGATCGATAATGACCAAGTCATACCTGCCGCCGCCGAGCATCGCGAGGGCGTCTTTGCCCGTTCCCGCCGTGTCGACCCGGTAGTTTTCCGTGAGGAGAATCTCCTTCAGGGTCTCTCCGATGGCCGGTTCATCATCCACAATGAGAATTTTGTCGTCCATTCTCCCCTATGCACCCGGAGCGCTCTGAGACGTCGCTTGATTTTAAGGACCGTAAAAATGCGATCAAACTATTCTAATACATCTTGAAGAAATCCAACAGCCCACCCCCGTCCCGCGGTTCACAGATTAGAATCTAATGAGACCCTAGGGCATTTTCAATGGCCCGGCGGAAAAACGGCACCGGAGGAACCAGATAGGCCGCCTTCCCCCAACCGACCCCCTCATCGCAGACGATCACGCTGCAAAAATAGGCCAGGTGTGCGATGCGAAGCGCCCGCAGGAGGTGGTCGGACACCGAGCGCCGGCTCCGATAAGCATCGAGAAAAGTCTCCTTGATGATATTGATTCGGTCGGGATTCACCCATCGGTATCGAAGCAGCAGGGTCAGGGCCGTTTCAAAAAAGGTCAAATCATATTCCAACAGGCCCTGCGAGAATCCCTGAAAGTCGAGCAGGAAAAGCCGATTACCCACCAGGAGATTCCAAGGGGCGAAATCGGAATGCTGGAGCGAGACCAAACCGACCGCCGGTCCGTCAAGAAAAGCGGTCGAGACCACCTTCTCTCCCTCTCGAATCAGGGAATTGGGAATTCCCACCTGGCTGCAGAGATGGAGGTAATCCCTCGCAGAGGAGGCGTATCGGCGCAAAATCTGAGGGAGCGAGGGCTCGAACTCCCCTCCCAATTGGATGTCCTGATAGGCGAGCAAGAGGGAGGCCGTTTGTTGAACCCCGTGCCTGATTTTTGAAAATCCATCTTCATCCGCGAACCACCGGGAAAATCGGAGCGGACCGAAGAGCAGATCTTTAAAGCTCCGTCCATGGCAGCGCTCCATGAGAAGCACCCCTCGTTCAGGAAAACAGGCCAAGGGTTTCGGCACGCCGAATATGTTCGAGCCCGAGAGCCCTCGATAGGTGATCGACATCCCTCGAAATTCGTTCCACACCTCCGAGGGCCGCACCGGCGGTGGATAGCATTTGGCGAGTATCGTCGGCCCCGCCTTTCCACCCCGTGAGAGTTTCACCACAAAAAGCTTTGCACTGGAACCGGTGCTTCGACTCTGGAGCACCTTGCAATCCCAGGTCGATGACCGATCGATTCCTTCAAACCCATGATCCAGAACGAGGCGGCGGATCATTTCCCCTAAATCAACAAGGTCGGTACCCGTGACGAGCGATTGCACGCGTCAGTGACTCCTCTGGCCGAAAAAGTGCCCCCTTCGCGCAGGATCGGAGGCGCTCCAGTCAGAAGAGGCGGTTTCAGGTGAAAAATGCTTGACGATTCTCGCCGGATTTCCCGCGACGACCACATAGGGAGGGACATCTTCGGTGACCACCGCCTGGGCCGCGACGATTGCTCCGTCGCCGATGCGCACCCCCTTTAGAAGGGTCGCCCCGGTGCAGATCCAGACGTCGTTCCCGATCGTGATGGTGTCTTGCGGACCGGGAGGGGCGGGCCGGCCCGCCCGCCTCTGGCGGGGATCCATGGGGTGCCCATCGTATCCGCAGATCCATACACGGTCCGCGATGAGAACGTTGGAACCCACGATCACCTCCTGGGCCACGCTGATGGTGACCTGATAGCCAATGTAAGAGTGGTCACCGATCCTGAGGGTCGAATCCGAATAAACGGTCGCCCCGGAAAGGGTCGTCACGCCATGGATCGTCACCCCTTTTCCGAGCCGGAGATTCAACTCCCCGACGACAAGAGGAATCCCTCCGATCAGACGTAAGCTTCCACCCACCTCCCGGCAGATCGATCGAAAAAGGGGCTCGTGATACGCAACGCGCTTCAGGTTTCCCCAGACCATATGCCGGATGCGCCGCTCTGCATAGAGAGCGCGATGGAGAAGGGGGATCACGGGGAAGCGGATGGACCGAAGTCCCTTGGCCACGGCATAGAGCATCCCGTAGAACGGGGTCTGCCGCCGCCGAATATTTAGAATCAGCCGACTGACACCCATCGAGCTCACCCCCAAGCGCCCCGCCGTGTCAAGACGCCCGCCCCTCTGCCGCAATATCCGTTCCGAGATCTCTTCGACCTTCGCCTCCCAAGTCTCCCCTGCCATGAGGCGCGAACGCTGCAGCGAGGGCCCCGCCTCCCCCTTTTTCAAGATTTCCTCAATGGCCCGGATGAACTCCTTCTCATCCCGGGCCACCCACACCCCCTCCTTGAGCCGCCGGGCTTCCGGCAGATCGGTCGACACGACGGGGAGCCCCGCCGCCAGATACTCCCGCAGCTTGAGGGGGTTTGCGTTGATCGTCAGCGGGTTGAGCACAAAGGGGAGCACAGCCACGTCGAGCCCCTTGCAAAAGGAGGGGAGATCGTCGTAGGGCTTCCTCCCCAGGATATGAACGTTGGCCAGCCCTTCAAGAACCGAGAGATCGGTCGTCGCGGCGCCGATCAGCACAAATGACCACTCCGGGTGAGCTCGGGCCGCGGATCCGATGAGGGGAAGGTCCACCCAGTCGGCAATAAGCCCGTGAAATCCGATGCGCGGGCGGGGAATGCGGCTCAGATCATCGGGAACGGCCAGATCCTGTTCGAGGGCCTTCCTGAAGTGTTCCCAATCGACGCCATGCGTGACCAGGTAGGTCTCGGGGTTTTCCCGGCGTTTACTCTCCAGGAGCGGTTGTGAGCAGGTCAATACCAGATCGGCTTTTTGCAGGAGCGTTCTCTCCATCTGGGCGATGGACTTCCGATCGGTTCCCGAGAACTCCGAAAATTCGTCCACACAATGATAGATCACCTGAGTTTCTTTCAAGGTTCCGACGACGTCCGATGAGGTCGGGAGAAAGGTGTAGGTAATCGGGGAGCGGAAGCCGATTTTTTTAATTACCCTCCGCAGGGTCGCCCGTAAAATAAAGCGGTTCAGGGCGCGGACACCGGGAAGATGATGAAAGGGAAGGATAATCGGCGTCACAACCTGAATTCCATCCTCCACGGTTTTAACCCCCCGGCGAAATTCCTTGAGCTTCATGATCGCCCGCGCCATGTCTGAGCGATTGGCTCGGGGCTTTCGATTGCCCAAGGAATTAACCCAGAGAACCTGGTTGGAGCGCGCCAGTCTGCGCATGATGTGCTTTTTACTGAGCGGATCCCCGTTCCAGTCGTTGGCGAAACAGATAATCTCCTCTCCCTTAAGCAAGACGCCTCCTTCCTCGGATCGGCCGAGCGTTCGATTCTTTCCCGAGCGAACCCGCGTTGTTCTTTTTATTCCCGGGCACCTGGTCCGATAGGGCATATAGAGACCAGCCCAGATGATAGGGACGGTCTTCCCGGTCTATTTCTAAATAGGGGAGCCGATCCAGACTTCTGGACCAAGGGGGTGAGCCGTAGGGACTGATGATCTTTCCCAGATAGATCAGTTTCGACAGGGGGAAGATCCGACGGACCGATCTCCAAATCACCCCCTTCTCCGAGTCCCACATCGGCGTTCCAAAAGGATTCTCCCCGGTCACCCAGCGAAGTCCGAGGAGCAGCGGATCGAGAAACTCTTCCCCCCCATGGCGCAGGGCCTCCCGCAGGAGCATCGGGGCCATCCCGTCCTGATGGACGGTATAGACGGGAAACTGCTCGACCACCACGCCGCTCTTGGAGTTGTAGTGCCAGGCCCATTCCCCCCCCTTTCCCTGGAGGCGGCAGATCGTCCGAGCAACCGAAAGACCCCAATCGATCGGCTCCTTCTTCTGAAATCGCTCCCCGTATCTGAGCAGGGCGAGCCCTCCATACGCCTGTCCGTCGAAAAAACCGAGCCGAGACCGTAGCGGGATCCGGTTTGAGAAAGAGAACAGCGACGTCCTTTCGTTATAATTTTGCAGAAGGCGCGAGAAGGTGCAGTGGGCCAGGTCGGCCCACTCCTCCCGGGCAGAAACTCCCACGGCCTGCAGCAGTCCGAGGAGCAGCCAGGCCAACTCCGTGGTTCGATATTCGGATCCTGGGTAGATCCGCTCCGGATCGAGCTCCCAGAGCCTCTCCAGAAACCGCGACTCGACCTCCCCGAAGAGCTCCGCCTGCATCCACATCAGAAGTCCCAGCGTACCGATGTCCTGGACCTCGCCGGCGCGCCCCAGCAGCGCTTCGCCCAAAGGCCGTGGATCGATTCCAATCTCCCAGCCCGCCACCCAGGCGCGGAAGAGGCCCAGGAGCGCCACGGCGCTATAGCGGTGGGAAAGACCTTCGCGTCTGAAGCCGTTTTTTTCTCTCACGGTGAAACAGAACAGCTTCTCCTCCGGATCGAGCATCTTGGAGAGCCCGTTTAACGCGATCCGGAGCATCTGCTCTACCTTCTCGGAAAGCGGGCCCAGCGGGATCGAGACGCTCGAAGCAACTCGATCGGACATCATTGCACCTCTTCTCTAGAGCGTAACGGGTCCATGCTCTTTGAAATAAGACTTGTACCAGAGCTCCAGCATGAGCAGGTTGAAAATCTCTTTCTCTCGAGGAACGCCTTGCCCCATTTCGCGAAAGAGCCGCTCGACCTCGACAGCTTTAAAGAGGCGCGGAGCCCATCCGGATCGGTCATTGAGTAGGTCTTGGGCAAGCGGGACGACCTCCGTAAGAAACCAGGATCGGGGAATGGGAAAGCCTTCCTTGGGGCGTCGGAGGATCTCCTGGGGGAGGGCGCTCGCCATCGCATCGCGCAGCAGGACCTTTCCATTTGCGCCGCGGCGCTTGAGCGCGACGGGAAGGCTCCCGGCAAATTCCACCAATCGATGATCAAGAAACGGGACCCGCAGTTCCTGTGCATGAGCCATTGTCATTCGATCGGCCTTGGTCAGGATTTCGTCGGGAAGCCATACGGACAGATCGAGATGGAGCATTTGGTTGAGCGGATGCTGATCCCGCGTTTTCTCGTAGAGCTGATCGAAGAACTTTTCCACGAAGCCGTCGGCTCCCCAGGGCTCCGTCATGAGAGCCCGTTTGTGCTCCGGGAGGAACGCGCTAGAGACCCCCATGTAGCGCCTCTCCAGAGGAAGGGTCGCCCAAAATAGATATTTCTTCAGGCGGGGAGACCGGACCTTCTGTTGGAGCATCGGCAGCAGAGGAAGCAGGGGCCGTCCGAGTCGGCGAATTCGATCGAGCCAGATCATCTTCCGATAAATCTCATAGCCCCCCAGGATTTCGTCCATTCCCTCTCCGGAGAGAATGACGGTGACGTATTGTTTTGCAAATTTCGACAGCACGTAGAGAGGGACTGCCGAAGGATCCGCCAAGGGTTCATCCAAATGCCAAGCCACCTTAGGGAGAGCCTCCCGAAACTCCTTAGCCGACAACAGATAGGGGTGGTGGTCGGTCCCATAACTGCGCGCGACCTGCTCGGCATAAGAAAGCTCGTTGGGACATTCCGGGTCTCCGTCGCTTTCGTAGCCGATGGAAAAGGTTTTGACCGGGCGGTCCATCTCCCGCTTCGTCAGCGCCACCAGACCACTGGAGTCAATCCCTCCCGAGAGAAAGACCCCGAGGGGGACCTCGCTCATGAGCCGCATCCTCACGGACTCCTGGGCCAGTGCCAAAAAGCGTTCCCTCGCCTCCCCAGGGTCGATCGGATCTTCGCGGAACTCCGGGTGCCAGTATCGTCTTGCCGTCGCCTTCTCCCCGTCAAACAGAAGGAGTTCCCCAGGCATCAGTTTTCGAATGCCTGAAATGCCTGTCCAGGGTCCCGGCACATATCGCAGGGTGAGAAAGAACTCTAGCGCCTCCGGGTCGACGCCCCACACCATCTGAGGCAAGGGGAGAAAGGCCTTGATTTCGGAAGCAAAGAAAATCCCCTCGGCGCGAAGCGCGTAATAAAGCGGCTTGATGCCGAGGCGGTCGCGGACCAAGAGCAGACGGCGCCTCACGCCATCCCAGAGGGCGAATGCGAACATCCCGCGGAAATGTTGGACCGCATCTTCCCCGAACTCCTCGTAGGCATGGACGATGACCTCGGTGTCGCTGCGGGTTCGAAAAATATGGCCGAGCCCCGAGAGCTGTCGGCGCAGAGAATCGTGGTTATAAATTTCCCCGTTGAACACGACCCAGACGCTGCCATCCTCGTTGCTCATGGGCTGCGCTCCTCCCGAGCGATCGATGATGGAGAGCCTTCGGTGCCCGAGCGCCGCCGGGCCGTCAAAAAAATGTCCGCTGTCGTCCGGACCCCGGTGGGCCAGCCCTGAACTCATGGCTCGAAGAAGGCCCGGATCAATTCTTCTATCCTCGCTGCTCATCCAGCCGCAGATTCCACACATGGCTATTCCATCTCATGATAGAGGTTATAAAGCATATGAAGCGCACCGGAATCAGGCGCTTCTCGTTGCACGGGTTCGGACAGCGGCAAATCGCGGCGGGAGGGAGGACGATTTTCGGCCAAGCCCCCCAGGACCCGCTCGACCTGTTTCGCCAGATCGTGCACGTCTCTCCGGCGAAAAAGGTTCACTCCCGCGGGGCGTTGCCCCGCATCGCTCGCGACGACCGGGATTCCCAGCGCCAGAGCCTCCCGGACAGAAATCGAATCCCCGTCGAAATGGGCCGGGCGTATAAAGAGGCTCGAGGCGGCCATCACCTTCAGACACACCGGGTGAGGAAGATCGCCGGCCAGGAGACAATTTCGTTCCATCCCGGTGACTTGAACCAGCTCCCGAATCCTCTCTTCCCCGGGTCCCGATCCCATCAGGACGATCCCCAGGTCGGGACGTCTCTTGCGGATCTTCGCCATGGCCTCGATCAGGAGGGCGGCTCCATATTCGGGCTCAAAAAAGACCGTGGCCGAAACGAAAGGACTCGACCGGAGGCGAAATGCCTCGATCTCTTGCGGAAGAGCCGTGGCCATCTCCTCAAGGGCACAGGCGGCGAGGACGACGGTCCTCTGCTTGGGCACCCCCAGTTCTTCCAAAGCCCGCTGAATCTCCGCGTTGACGACGATTGCGCGACCTCCTGCGAAAAGCGAAGAACGCATCAGGAAGCGGATCCACCCGGAGGCGCCGCGGATATAGTCGGGGGAGAGCCCGGAGTGGATCGTCACCAGGTGGCGCCTTCCAAACGGAATTCCGGACCAAAGTGTCACGCCGATCGCCAACCAACTCTTCAGGTTATGGCCGTTGGTATGCAAGTGCAAAAGGAATCCTCTCGCGGAGAAAAACAAAACCCGCAAAAGGTAGTGGAAAGGACCCCGTACGCGAAGAGCGGCCACACGGCTTGAAACGGCTTCCGTGCGCTTGGTAGGCTCAATGTCCAAGATCCGGCAGTCGATCCCTCTGCGCGCCAGAAACCGGTGCAGCGCGATCACATGGACCGAGATTCCCCCATGGGGCGGGGGAACATTCCCGATCACGACAACTCTCATCTTCCCTCCCTCTCCTGTCGATCGCGGCGAGACAGGATCCGATCATAGAGCGCCTCGGTATCGGAGATCATCCGGTCCACAGAGAAAAGCTTTTCGATCCGGCGTCGGCCGGCGTCGCCCATTCGCCTGGAGACCTCTTCATCGCCGAGCAGGAGAAGAATTCGATCGGCGAGAGCATCCGCGTTTCGGGGAGGAACGATAAAGCCGGTTTCTCCCTCCACGACGGCCTCTGCGTTTCCTCCCACCCGTGTGGCGACAACCGGCTTCCCTGCCGCCATCCCTTCCAGAACCGCGTTTGAGAACCCCTCGGCCAAAGAGGAAAGCACCACCACGTCGGTCCATTTGAGCAGATACGGAATATCCTGCCGGCTCCCCGCAAAAACAACCCGATCAGCAATTCCGAGTTGTTCGGCCCGTACCTCCAGATCGGGCCGAAGGACGCCGTCGCCGATGAGGAGAAAGCGGACCTGAGAGACCCGCCTCGCCACCCGGGCCGCCGCCTCCAGGAAATAGACATGTCCTTTCACGGGATTGAGATTGGCGATGATCCCGACCACGGGTTCCGATCCTCTCAGACCAAACGGCGGGCGACCCGCTCGGCACCGGTCAAATCGTTCGAGGTTCACGCCGTTATAGATGACCTCCACCTTCTTCGGGGAGATCCGCTCGGTCTTGACCAGCATTTGTCGAACCGCTTCGGAATTCGCGAGGTTGACCGTGGCAAAGTTCGACAGGAGCCGAAGAAAGGCCCGGTGGGGCAAGCCATAGAAATGACACAGATCGAGCCGACCCACGATCACCCCTTTCACGCCCGCGAGGCGGCCGGTGGGAATTCCGACCAGATGCGAGTAGAGGTCTTGGGTATGAATAATCTCGACCCGCTCTTCCCGAAGTATCCGGGTAAAGCTCCGCATCGAAAGGATGGACTTTGGAGAGTACAGCTTGGGACGGACGGGGACTTCGATCACGGGGATTTTCAGCTTTTCCAACTCCTCCAGAAGGTTTCCCTCTTTCACCAGACAGCCCACGAGCGGCCTGTACCTTTTTCGATTAATACCCCGCAAGAACTCCAGCATCTGAAGTTCTGCACCTCCCCTCCGGAGACAGTTGACCAGATGGAGGACCGTACGAGGCCGCCCCATCGACAGCGATTCCGTCATCGAACCCCCCTCTCTCATCGAATTTTCCGAATCCCCCTGCCCGGTCCGCTCTTCGAGCCCAGGGCAGGATCCTCAACGGCCTCGTCGATCCTCGACGGAAGCAGGACCTCGCCGGAACCGCCCTCCTCCAAACCGACCGTCACCGGCGCGCCGTCCGGTACTCCCCCGCCGGTGGAGAAAAACTGTTTTCCCTGTCTTCGAAGCCATTCAAGGCACCACTGTCGCTCTTGCGGCTCGAGCGCCGAGGAATTGAACAGCAGAACAAGGTAGATGGGTCCATAGAGAAGCCCCGACAGGATCAGGATCTCGATCGGGGGTCCGTGCACCGTCCTGATCAGCACCCAGACGGGAACCCCGCTCAACAGTGCGGTTCCCGATAGCCCGAAGAGGACCCGCCAGGGGACCAGGCGCGAGAGGGAAGCCCCGAGCATGCGCCCCATTTTCCAAAGCATGACCCCTTTGGTCACCAACAGGATCACGACAGGCGTCAGCACGCCTCCCACCAATCCCAGCCACGGAAGGAGAATCAAGACCAGCACCACCGAAAGAACGAGCTTCAGCAGGTTCGCCTTGAGGATGAAGCGCGTTTCTGCATAGACCCGAAGCATTCCATCAGTCATGAGACAGGAGAGAGGGATCATCCAAAGCGCTGTTCTGAACAGCGGGACGGCGGACTGGTAACGGGCGGTGAACAGGAGAATGATGAGCTTTTGCGCCACCAATTGAAAGAAGACAAAGAGAGGGAAAAAGATGATCGCCAAATGCTTGGTCAGATCTCTGAAGAGCTGCAAGATGGCGTCTCCTTCGTCGATACGCAAAAGCTCCGCGAGACGCACAATCATGAGCTGCGACATCGGGCTATAGACCAGGTCGACTAAGGGAACGTGGAACATCGCGACGGAGAAGATGGCAAACGTTGCCGGATCAAAACGGTAGGAGACCGCGAATTGATGAAAATTCTCCTGAAAGACCTGCACCACGATGGCGAGACCGAACGGTACCGCATAGGCCATCTGATGCCTCAGCAGCGGCCACCCGAGATCCTCGATTTTGTACCGGAAATGGTAGAAGACATAGGCACCGATCAAAAGCGCTCGAAGGAGTGCATAAAGGACCAGGCCGGCCATGAGGGCCGCGAGCTGGGGGATAAAGAACAACGGGACGATCATGAATCCGGTGCGCAATACCTCGCTCAGAAAAAGGCTGATGGCCGCAAGTTTGACCTGTCCTCCGGAGATCAGGATCGTTTCAAAAAAAGAGCAGACCAGCATCGGATAGGTAAACGCCCCCAGCAGAATCAGATACGAGGCAATCTGAGGGTTGTGAAAGAGAGTCGAAATGACCCCGCGACCCAGGACCAGGGCCAGCGATGCCACCCCTCCGATAATCAAGAGAAAGAGGATCGACTGTATCAAATAGATCCTCCGATGCTCGGGTTCTCTGGGAATGAAATAATAAAGACTCTGAACGATGCCGAAGGGGAGCAGGTTGATGAGGGTCAGGTGGATTAAGAATACCTGCTTGAAGGTGCCGTATTCGGTCGGGGTCAGGAAGCGCACCAGGAAAATCGGGATAAAGAAGGTAAAGAGAAAGGCACCCCCGCGCCCGGCGATCAGGACCGCCGCCTGTTTGCTGACGGAATGAGAATTCACATCGTCCCCCTCTCCAGGGACACACGGGGGATCGCAGAGCCCCGCACTTCCCCTTTCCCCGCTCCCGCCAAGTCCCTGGCCTCCCGCGGGGACCCTCCGGGACGCACGGGCCGGCTCAGGCGCACCAAAGAGACCGCCAGACCGAGGAGTATGTAGAAAAACCAGCTACGGGCGAGGCCCAGGGTCAGGCCGCTCGCGATAAAACCCCACAGCGCCACCTCAATGGCGGAAGCAAATTGAGACAGATCGGCAGAACCTGTACCCGTGCTCGAGGCGGCCCGGTTCGTCCCGTCCATCCTCGGGCCATCTTTTCTACGGATCCGGCGAAGATCACGGACCGTGGTGAGCAGAAGCGCGCCAAACAAAGACGCCCCGACGAGACCCGTCTCGCCTAAGACCTCCACCAGGGTATTGTGAGGGGCGCGCCAGAATTTTCCCGCTTCCGGAGGGGCATATAGGGGCCAGGCCAGGATATAGCATCCGATTCCGGCCCCAAAAAGGGGCCGATCCCGCAGGATCGCCAACCCGGTCTCCCAGGCATAGATTCTGCCCATCGCCGAGTCATCCCTCTGAAACTCGACAATCGACCAGGCGCGCTCCCAATATCGGGCCGGCGCCCACGCGACGGCGCCGATCAGGATCACCCCTGCAAGCGCCAATGCCGGAATCTTCTGTCTGGAGCGGAGGACCAAAAGGAGGAAGACGACCCCCATGCTCACCAGGGCCCCGCGGGAAAAGCTCACGTAAATGGCCAGGAGATACGCTCCGAGGACGCCCATCAGGAGAAGGCGGGCGATTCCTCTTTTCTCGCGCTGAAAAAGCAGCCAGAGCAGCGGGACCAAGACAATGAGACTGTAGGCCATCTCGTTGGGATCCCCGAACGGACCGACCCATGCGCCTCGATATCCCTCGACGAGAGCCGTTTTCGAGATAAAACGGTAAATCGTGCCGAGCGCCGGAAATAATCCGCCAAGGACCATCACCCAGAGGGACTGGCGCAGGCGCTCCAGGTCCAAGAGGACATTAATGATCAACAGATAAATGATCACGAACTTGGCGCTCTCCAGGAAGGTCGCTGCGGCCAGTTGTTTCCAGAGTGCCTCGAGGGCGGAAATCCCGCAGACTGCAATAAACGTCAGGAGCAGCAGTGTCTCCGGGGCGGTCAGGAACAGGGGTTCCCGGACTCTCGTTTTGACGAGGAGAAGGGCGACTAACGAAAGGATTGCCACCCATTTGGCCAATTGAAAGGGAGAAAGGGCCGCAATCCACTCACCGGGAGCGGCATAGATCAGGACGAAAAACAGCAGCAGACCCCAAAAGGGAAGGATATTGGCCCTCGCCGTTCTTCCCCTCGCCTCAATGGAGACCGACGCATCACGAGGTAGCGCGCTCGTCCAGCTCACGGGCTCACCCCACAAGGCATCTCCGGTGCCCCACCGGTCAATCGGCTCGCTCGGGGAGGACGAAGGGATTTCTGCCTGTTGAGAGCGATCGCCACGGTAGATTCCCTCCTCATAGAAAAAGTCCCTTCACCAGGCAGGTTCCCACATGATCGGAGTGATTTCGCCCCCCTCCCCGCGTCGCCCATTCGCAGAGGACGGTTCTTTTGAGGGTCAAAAGGTCGGCAGCCGACCCGTTCGGCCCTCCTTGCGTGGTGATCCCGGACTGGTAGCCCGCGCTTTTTGCGATGCGGACCACCTCGGGATCCCAGGCACCGTTTGGATAGGCCACGTGCGCGACTTCTCTCCCCAGATTGCGCTCGAGAACCCGCTTGGATTCGCTGAGCTCCTCCTGGATCCGGTCTGCGGGGTGGCGCGTCAGGATCCGGTGTCCTTTGGTGTGAGCCCCCACCGTCACGCCCCCCCGGTCCATCTCATGGAGTTCCTCCCAGGTCAGGACGCGGAGCAGATCTGGATAATCGGGCGGCAGGACCGAAAGAACCTCCTCCAACCGCCCGATCAGCGCCAAGACCTCCGCTTCAGCGAGGCGTTCGAGTAGGAATCGGGTCATCGGTTGGGGCCTCTGCCCCCTGCTCGTCTCGATGCCTCGCGGGAGGAAGCGCTCCAGAGAGAGCCCAATTCGATGCCCCCTCCAGAGCAGATGAAAAAGCCGATCGTGGATAAAAAGCCGATCGGTTCCGACGTAATCGGTGCAGACAAAGAGCGTGGCCGGAACCCCATGGCGCTTCAGAATCGGGTAGGCGATCTCATAGACCGTTCGATAGCCATCGTCGAAGGTGAGCACCACCGGGCTCTTGTGACGCAGAGGCCCCCCCTCCAAATAGCGCAACCCTTCCTGGAGCGTCACAGGCTCGAAGTCTCGAAGCAGCCACTTGATCTGCTCCTCGAATCGCTTCCCTGAAATCATCTGATAGGGGCTGATCCCCTGCCTGAGCGCCAGGGAGAAATCACCGACCGGGAGGTGATGTCCGACGACGTAAAGCCGTCGCTCCCCCGAACGGATCTGATGGCGCTGGTTTTCCCACGGTTCAACAAAACGGAATTGACAGGCCACAGCTGAAAGGATACTTTTGACCATCCTGCGCCCTTGTTGGACAAAATTTTTCATGATTATTCCTTACCCAAGATCATTCGAATCCGTAAAAAAGCCCCAGGTCCCAAGCCGTTGCGCAGGGCGGCGACGAGTTTCCCTCTGACCCCGTCGATGCATCGCAGCAGAAGCCCTCCCATCGTGGAACGGTACCGACAGAGGGTCACTGTCTCCCGCACCGCTTTGGACCAGTGGTTCTTGTAGGACTCCTCCCCGCGCAGAAAGTCAAACTCCCGCCACCCCGCCTTGATCCCTTCTTGGATCGTCAGGGCCATCAGAACCAATCCCGCGCTCTGGGATTCAAACCGGGGATCTAACCCGGCCTGATAGTATAAAAAGCGCTTACCACAGAGAAAGCCATAAAGGGCGGCGGCCGTTTGGCCGTTCACCCTGAGGAAAAAAAGCCTGCCCCATCCTCCCCGAAACATTTCCGGAGCCACCTCCCGGTGGAACTGCTCCGAAAGCGGATCCTTGAGCGCGCTGCTGCGGCCGGCCCATCGAAGGCGGTGCAGCCGCATCCAGTCTTCAACCGGCTCCGTCCCCTGAAGCGGTCCCTCCACCTTGACGAATTCCACCCGGTAGCGTTGGTGAAGGTGGTTTATTTTTCTCCGAAGGGTGTATCGCCTGTTGGAGCTCAGTCCGGCCAGATAATGATCCCAGCTCTCCGGCAAGGCGAGGTAAGGGCACCTCTCACCTTGCTTCACTCCGGAGCCCATCTCCCGCCTGAGGACCGCGAGATGTCTGGAGTCGGGATCAAAAGCAGAGAGCAGGATCATGTCCCATCCTTTTTCCCGCGCCAGCGCCGACGCAACAGATCGCGCCACCTCCTCCTCCCGGCCCGGCTCGGAAAGGAAATCGAGGTAGTCCGATCCGACGCCCTCCCCCAAAAAACCGATCTTTCGAAAGCTGAGGCCCGCCCTTTTCCCGAATCGGATGCATAGAGGGGCGATGCCGATGATCTTAGAACCGTCGCGCACCACAAAAATGCGAAGCTCCGGGTCGTTCCCCCAAATCGACCACCAGCCGAAGAGCCATTCGAAACTCAGGAAAGCCGTCGGCCCTTCGCGCTGGGAGAGGAGCTCCTCCCAGCAGCCCTTCAAGGCCTTGAACTCTCGAGTTGAATCGATACAGTCGGTTCGAGTCGCCATGCTCAGATCACCTCCAGGAAGGCCTCAGCCACCCGTTCAAGGTTGGATCGAGAAAGACCTTGATGGATGGGGAGTTCCAGCACATGGCTCCTGAGGTCATCGACCTCCGGGAACAGTCCTTCACCCAGTCGGGGGTGCCTCACACTCCAGAAATTAACCCCCTCGACCCCCCGCTTCGATAGCCCGTCCAGCACCGATTCCTTTCGATCCACCAAGACCGGCAGAAAGAGAGGGCAAACGCCCTTGGGGAGGTCTTGGAAGAGCAAGTCGGCCTTTCCTCTCAGGACCCCGGCGAGATAATTGTAATTTTCCCTGCGGCGGCGGATCAGCTCCGGGACGTCCTGCCGGGTGAACAGGCGAGCGCTGAGCGAAGAAGCCCCCCAATTGGCCTTCATCAGATCAAACTGCGCATCCCCGACCGACGTGCGCTTCACGCGTCCGAGGGACAATAACCGGCTCATCGCCCCCTTCGCGGTCCGTTCGATCGGACCCCAACGCTGAGGGCGCTTCTGTTTCAGTCCCCGCAAGATCGCACCGGCCGTATGACTCGCCGTCGAAATCCAAGGAGGGGGTCTGCGTTTCGGCAGGCCGGCCGAACTCCCCGAAGCGAGCAGGAGTCCTCCGCCGTTGGGGACTGGAAGGGTCTTATGAAAAGAGAAAATCGCCGCGTCGCCAAATGACCCCATGGGCCGATCTTCAAACGCGCTGAACAGGGAAAGGGCGCAGTCCTCCACGAGGAGCAACCCTCGTTCTCGGCAAAGAGCCTGGATCTGCCGCACCGGCTGTGGAAACCCGAGGTAATAGATGAGATAGATCGCTCCGGTCCGTCGTCTGATCCTGCGCTCCAGATCCTTCAGATCGACTTCCATACGTCCATTCACGCGGAAGAAATCAATTTCGTTCCCCGCCTGAAGGATCGCCTCGACCTCGACCCCATGATGGTAGGCGGGGACCAGGACCTGATTACGGTCGCCGCGGGACAGGGACCGGAGGGCATGGAACACGGCGGACCGCCCGAAATAATAGGCCACGAACCCGGGCTGATCGAAGGGGAAGACTCCTGCACAGGGGGCTTTCAGGAGCTCGGCGGGGGTCAGAGCGGGAAGGGCGGGGACAAACCCCGGGGAAAGGGATACTGCACGGTTCATCATGATTCCTCTCATTGTAGAAATTGTAGAAAGCTAACGGGCTTTGACGCCGGGCGTATGCTGAGGAGCCATCCCCGTTGGTCCCTCTCTCCCCGGGCATCGGTGACCTCCACCTGGAGGGGATACTCGCCGGCCTGCGCGGGGCTTCCCGAAATCGATCCTTCCTGTGCATCGAGGGTCAGCCCCGGAGGAAGAACACCGCTCACGCGCCTGAATTGAAACGGCGGTTCACCTTGCACCGCCTTTAAATCAATCCGATAAATGGCGCCGACGGCCCCCTGGGGAAGCCCTAAGGGGAAAAGGAGGAGCATTCCCAGTCGGCGACAGAGCAACCCCGCGTCACCGCTCGAGGCAACGGACCGCCAAACCACGAGAAAAACACCGGGGGAGGAGAGGGGAACCAGTTCGGGCCCGTCGGCGTTCTGCTCCTGGGAGCTCTCCGGGGAGGAGACCGAAAAGACGGGACCGCTGATCTCCCCGTTTTCGAGCAGACGGACCCCCCGTATCGACGAGTGGGCGTCGCTGCGCCGACTGACCCAGAGGGCGACGGCACCCCCCTCCTCGAACGAGATGGTCGGAGAGAGGCCCGATTCGCTCGGCTCCGAGAGGGAGAACGGCCCTGCTTCGATCTCACCTCCCTCGGTCAGGAATTGGCCCATCACTTCCGAGCGCTGCGCGACGGGACGGCCCTGTTGAAGCGTCACCCGACTCCAGAGGATCAGGTAGTGGCGCCCTACGGGAGCAAAGGCCACCGACGGGGAATCATCGGAAAGGGGGCGACCTTTTCCGACCAACACCGGGCCTGCGATCGGTTTTCCTTCCGCGTCGAATAGACGGGCCATCGTGAGCATCTCCTCGGGTGGGATCGCTAAGAATGGCCAGGTCACGACGAACTCCCCCCTCGCGCTGTTGAACGCAACGGAGGGTTTTCCCCGTAACCTCCGGCCGACAAAAAAGTCCTCTCCCAAACGCTTCCCCTTCGAGTCAATGAAGCGGCCGAAGAGATCCGGGTAGCGGAAGTTCGGCTCGCGCTGCTCTCCCCAGAGCAGGAGGAACCTCCCCTTCGCCGAAGCGACCACCGGATCGCTCGGGCTGCGGCCTGGCTGAAACAGAAGGAAGGGATCCCCGACCCCTCCCTCCTTTTCCAGGAACGATCCCATCAGCGTCAGGGCCCCTCCAACCTCTCCCTGGAGCCAGGCCACCAGATAGCGCCGGGAAACTGGATCATATGCCACCGAGGGGGCGCGTTCCTCCTTGGGGGAAGCCGCGATCGGAAAGGGTTTTTCCGCGGGAGAGCCGTCGTCATCGATCCACTGTCCCAGGATATTCCCATTGCCCGCCCGGCGCTCTTCCCAAACGATCAGGGTGCGCCCCCGATCCGGGTCGTGCGCAGCCACCGGACCGCCGCTAACCTCCCGAAGGGAAGCAATCGGCAACGCCTCCCCGAGGAGTTCCGAATGGACCGCCATCGGAATCGCCGACAGAAGGATCCCCGCAATCACGAATCGGACCTTCATCCTTCCCCCCTGCGCCCGTCCGGACCCTTCCGATCGACCCGCGCTTTTGACCCCTCCGTCGCTCCCCGCCAAACCCGCTCGAGTCGGCGTAAGAGGACCGAGCGTTTCAAGGAGGACAACAGCTGGAACTTCAACCAGTAGAGCATCCGACCCCGTAGAGACCGCGAAAAAACATACGAAAACACATGCGAGCGGCGTAGCGGCGTCCAGTCCTCTTTCCAGGGCATACAAGGCCCGAGAAAATCGAATTCTTCCAGCCGCTCTTCGAACGCCGACCGAAGGATTTCCTCATGCAGGAGAATTCCGGGGGAAAAGCGTCCAAAAGCCGGATCGTATCCGATCTTTAATAAAAAGAACCGCCCGGAGTCGACTAAAGACAACGCAAAGGCAATTTTTCGGTCCGAAACCACCAAAAAATAGAGCCGCAACCATTTCAATCGGGCCGACACCTCGGCGATGCCCTGGTAGAATCGCGCCACCGAAGACGAGGAGTTGATCGAAGTCCCCGCCGCGCCCTTCCAGGCCAATGCTTCAATATCGAAGCCCTCCAGGAGGGCCTGTTGCCACCCGGCCTCGCCCCCGTTGAGTTGCTCGACCCGGACCGGACCCAGTTCCTGGAGCTGTCTGCGACGTCGGCGCAGATTACGTTTGAAATGGCCGGAGAGAGTCCCCCAATAGGTTTCCCAGTCCCGATCGATGCGGATATAGGGGCTCTGTATCGAACGCCAGTCACCGGTCTTGAAACCCCACCTTCCCGATCCCCGGGCAAGCCACGTCAGCGTCCTGGACTCCTGCGGAACATCCTGAAGTTCCAGAAAATCCCATCCGGGACAGCCCGCCAGGTGCCGGAGAATCGCCTCGATCGGTTCCGGCTCTCGGTTCCCCGCGACAAAATCAAATCGCCCGGAATGGTCATTGCTGATCGAGCGCAGGATCCGGCAGGGGATACCGAGCCGCTTCTCCGATAGCTTCATCAAGGGGGCCACGGTCACCAAGCGTTCTCCCTCCCAGACCAGCAGGAGAACCAGCGCTCCCTGAAGGCCGAAATGGTCCCAAAAGGTTTCAAACCACTCGTGGCGCAGCAGAGGAGGATCGAGAGGTGTCACCAAGGCATTCCAGGAGGCTCGAAGAGATCTAAAACGATCCTCATCCCGGATCTCCTCGACCCACAAGGGGGGCCGGAGCGCCCGCAGCGCTTCCGATCGGGCGTCGATCATACCGAGGGTCATTGAATCGCTTCCTTAGACGAGGCTGTGCCAACGGGGTCCCAGACCACCTTTTTCCCGCTGAAGTAGTAGATGAACCCGACCAGAGCGGCGGCGTTCAGCATCAAGAAGGTGTGCGGAAAACGGACCATCCTCTTCAACCATCTGTTCATCAGATCACCCCTCCCGCTACAGCGAGGACATAAAAGACCCCCTGCAAAAATAGGAAAACGAGGTATCCCCCCTCCGGAATAAAGAGGTTGGACACGAAGAGCAGCACCAGGGCGAAAGGGACGCAAAGCCGCCCCACCTTGTGTGAAAGATACTGAAAAAAGACCCTGTTTTTGAAGGGCGAGCAGAGTGCAGGAAGCTGGAACAGGATCTGGTAATTTCCAGTCAGAGTCCGAACCTTGCGCCGAAACTCATCTTGCAGATCCATCGGACTGTCATACGCAATCGCCTGGGGGTCGAAGACCGCCCGGTAGCCGGACAGGACCAGGCGCATGGGGATCAAGACATCGTCCAGAAGCGTCCCCGGCGGGGCCGGCTCGAAACCGGTGCGGCGGATCGCATAGATCGCCCCCGTCGCCCCCAACATCGAATCGAATTCACTCTCGAGTTTCCGAATCCGTTTCTCATAGCTCCAGTAGAGTCCGATCTCTTCCCGGCCGGCGGTTTGCGCATCCACGGAGGAGAGGACCAGCTCACCGCTGGCGGAGCCGACGGCGGGATCAGAAAAGTTCGCGGCCAGTTCCCTCAGGGCGCTCGGGTGAAACTTCTGCCGGGCATCGGCGAAGACCACGATCGACCCGGACGCCGCAGCGACGCCCCGGTTCAATGCCTCCGATTTCCCCACGTGCCGCTGTGAGGCGAGCAGACGGATCCGGACGGTCGTCTTCCCGGAGGCCTCGAGGTGACGGATGATCTTTTGGACCTCTTCTTCGGTCCGGTCCGTCGATCCGTCAGAACAGACCAAGATCTCGTAAAGATCCGGGGGATAATCGAGTGAAATGAGATTCTGAAGTCTCGGACCGATCCTCTCTTGCTCGTTGTGGACCGCAACGACCACGGAGATCCTGGGGACGATGGGACGCTTTAAGACCGGACGCCTTCGAATGCGAACGCCGATCCAGAGCAGGGCCGGATAGCCGATATAGACATACGCGATAAAGAGAAGCGAAAACCAGAACAAGAACTTTGGCATTCTGAAACCTTTTCTTGACACCGTCGCGACGGAACCCGCGCGGTCTGGGTGAATGGCCGGGGAGCCAATAAAACCCTGATGGCGTCCTGATGCTTCTGAGGGCCCCGGCGCTGGCTCTCTTCAGAAGCCCGAGCGATATTCGCTCTGACGTTAATCGTGCCGGCTCTCTTTAAGCCGCGGTGGTTTCTCCCCCCAGAAGCGCCAGCACCTCACCCGTAATGTAGCTGGAATCCGCCTCTGAGGCGAAGAAGACAAACGCCGGTGCGATCTCCTCGGGCTGCGCTGGACGATTCATCGGCGTCTCCCTCCCATGCTCCGCGGCCCGCTCGGCGGATTTATCGGCAACGTTCAGTGGAGTCCACACGGGACCGGGCGCCACGCAGTTCACGCGTATCTTCTTTTTCAGAAGGTTTTGCGCCAGAGATTTTGTGAAGGCATGAATGGCGCCCTTCGTTGAAGCGTAGTCCAGCAGTTTCCCGCCACCTTGCATCCCGGTAATGGAGCCGGTGTTCACAATAGCGCTCCCCGGTTTTAAATAGGGTATCGCGGCCTTGACCATATAGAAGTAGCCAAAGATATTTGTGCGGAAGGTCTTTTCCCACTGCCCTTCGCTCAGATCGTCGATCGACTCCTGGTGCTGCTGAAAGGCTGCGTTATTCACCAGGATGTCCAGCTTGCCGAATTCGTTGAGCGTCTGATCCACCGCTTCACGGCAGAATTCGGGGTTGCCGACATCGCCCGGGAGGAGCAGACAACGGCGTCCTTCTTCCTCCACGGCCGTTCGGGTCTCCTGAGCATCCCGTCCTTCTTCAGGTAGAAAGACGAGCGCGACGTCTGCGCCCTCACGGGCATACAACACGGCAACGGCCCGTCCGATTCCAGAGTCACCTCCGGTGATCAACCCCACTTTATCGAGGAGCTTGCTCGCCCCGCGGTAGCGAGGCGCCCCATACCGGGGACGCGGTTCGATATCCGCTTCGATTCCGGGACGGGCCTGATGCTGTTTGGGGAAGGAAGGCATAGGCTCCTCCTGCGGGAAGTCGCTCTTCACGTGCGTCTTGCTCCTCAACGGCATGAGTCTGCCTTTTGTTTGAGACTTGACCGTTTTTTTCTGAGCGGACGAGCTGCGTGCGGCCATGGTTCCTCCTGATTGACCATACGATCCAGAAATCGTCTCTCCGGCTGATTTCCGAAGAGAAGGACCGTCCTCCTCCGGAGCCTCTCGGGCGGTCTTGAACCGTCCCATCCTTATGGCTACCTTGCACCCTTTCCGAAGAGGACCACCTTCACCGTTTCAAAAATGATGAACAGATCAAAGAAAAGGGACATATTTTTGACATAGTAAAGATCGTATTCGAGCTTTTCCCGGGCATCCGCGACCGAGGCGCCATAGGAATAGCGGATTTGGGCCCAGCCGGTGATCCCGGGCTTTAGAGATGATCGGAGATAATAATAGGGGATCTCGTTTCCGAGTCGCTCGACGAAAAACGGTCGCTCGGGCCGCGGACCCACGAAGCTCATATCGCCCTTGAGGACATTGAGCACCTGAGGCAGCTCGTCCAAACGGGTTTTTCTCAGGATCGAGCCGACTAGGGTAACGCGCGGATCGGCTTGACCGGCCCAGACCGGACCGGTCGCTTCTTCCGCCCCCCGGCGCATCGATCGAAACTTTAAAAGTACGAAGGGCTTGCCCCCCTCCCCGACGCGTTCCTGACGGTAAAAAATCGGTCCGTTCGAGTCCAGCTTGATCAGAACCGCGATGAGCAGGATCAGTGGAAAGGTAAAAAACAGGATGCAGAGCGAAATGCCGACGCCGGTTAGCCGCTTGAGCAGCTTCGTCAGCGGCGATTTCTTAAAACCCTCGCCGAAAATCAGGTCGCTCGGATGGAGATCCTCGACGAAGACCTTTCCGCTAATCTGCTCATAGAAGTCCTCTCCCGCGATGACCTTCACCCCCTTGACGCGCAGTTCCAGGAGATCCGTCACGGGCAGAGTCCCTCGCCGCTGCGGCACGGCCACGACGACCCGTTGGACGTTCTCCCTCAGAACGATGGCATTGAGGTCGCTGTAGGTTCCGATGATCGAGGGATTCACGAGGCGAATCCCCACTCGCTCCGGCCTTTCGTCTAGGAAACCGATCAGCTTATAGCCGAGATCGCGCCTCTTGAGAAGATCGATCGCGGCCTTTTGCGCCATCCGACCGGTTCCCACCACCAATATTTTTTCCCGCACCCCCATCCTCCCCAGGATCCGATCAAATGCAGCCCTCCACCCGAAGACCAGAGGGATCATCAGAACGAGGGATACAAAGAGAAGCCCCTGGGGAGGCAGGAGGTGCGGGAAAAACCGGCTCAACACAAAACAGAGTATGCCGCTCAGGGCGAAACCGCGCAGCAGCCGGACAAAATATCCTCGATCCAATACCGGGACGAATTCCTTGTACAGGTCATTGTAGTAGAAGACCAGGTCGACGAAGAGCACGAGGATCATGCCCTGCATGAAAAGGGACTGTAAGGGGTGGATGGCGCCCCAGAGGATCAACAGTCTCTCCCCCAAAAAAAGTGCGGAGAGTTTTAATCCTGCCTCGGCCACGTAGAAAATCAGCTTTCGTCCCGACCAATGGAGCTGAAGCAATCTAAGCATCACTCAACTACCGTAGGATTTTCGATAAGATTTGTACAGCGACGCGTAGTGCGCGGAACAGCGCTCATCAATGCCGTTGAGGACGGTTCCTAACACCTTTTCACGTGGGATGCCCTCAAGAGCCATGGCCACGATGTCCCGAGGGGTCGAGGCCGCGCGGACGACCATGAGGAGGCCGTCGACCTTCTGGCTCATCACGAGGGGATCCGAGAGAGGTAGAATCGGCGGGACATCGAAGAGAACCAGATCGAATCGAGAAGAGAGCTCGGAGATGAGCGTCGCCATTTCCCCGGAGCCCAATTTCTCCGACTCGTTCGGTTGGGACTCCCCTGATGGGATGAAGAAGAGCGCTCCCGACTGGCCGTCTGGAAAAGGTCCGAGCAGTCGGGTAACCTCCTCGGGTTTCGCCTTCCCTTCGAGCACCTGTGAGAGTCCCCTGTCGTTGGGCTGGCCGAGCATGCGATGAAGAGCCGGCCTTCGCAGATCAGCGTCCACGAGGACCACCCTGGTCCCCTTGACCCGCGCCGTCGCGACGGCCAGATTGGCAACGGTCATGGTCTTTCCTTCCCCGGGAACCGCGCTGGTCACGGCGATGGTTTTGAACGGGCGCTCCCGCCTCAGGATCTCGAGTTTGGATCGAAGGACCCGGTATTGCTCCGCGGCCACAGATTTCGGATCGGTCGCCAGAACGATCCGGTAGTCCAGTTTCGGATTCTTTTTCCATTCACCCAGTATCTTCAAGGCGCCTCCGTATCAGCGGTTCGATTCACCGCAAGCTTCCCGCGCGGTCTCGTCGGCGAGTTCTGGGCCAAATAGATGAACGTCGCCCCGATCAGCAACAAAACAGCCACCCACCCGACGGAGCGACGCAGGGTCCTCCAACGCTCCTGGGCGCGGGTCGCCACTTCGGGAATACAGGCCAGCACCGGCATCCCGAAGAATTGTTGAAGATCCCCGGCAGAGCAGAAGCTTCGATCCATATATTCTAAGGTCAGCCCGACGGCAAAGCCGATCACCAGCGAGGCGACGACGCAGAGGGAAATAAGCCGGGCCATCTTCGGCTGATCGGGCGCATCCGGAAGGTTGGCCCAATCCATGACCCGGGCTTCCAGGTTCTTTCGTTCGACCTCAGGCCCGGGAACCATGGACCGGGCGATCTCCTTTTCCCTGGTGAGGCTGGCTTCCAGCTCGGCGATTTTCTTTTTGAGGAGGATGACCTCGGGGTGATCCACCGTGTACTGGGTTTGGAGATCTAGGAGTTTGCCATTCTGGTCCTTCAGATTTTGCTCTAGGACCAAGATGCGCGGATTGATTTGGGAGGGAAAGGTTCCGACCTGCTCCCTCAAAAGAGCCACAAACCGCCGGGCCAAACGGTTTGTGACGTTCATCGCCGAGGTCGGACTCTCTCCGTCGAAAGAAAGGCTGAAGACATCGTTCCCCTTGACCTCCACGTGAATATTCCGGCGCATTAGGGAAATCAGTTCGTCGGGGCTCTGCGCGTCGAGCCGGTTCTCATACAACTTCTCCTCATTCATGATCTGCTGAAGGAGGGTTCGGCTGTAGATCACCTCGGCCAGGGCCCGAAGACCGTCATCGACACGGTAATCCCGGATCATTTGTTCCGGAAAATTCTGCGGCTGGACCCAAATCAGGGCGGAGGACCGATAAAGCTTCGGCTGACGAGCGATAAATAGCGCACCGATCAGAAGGGAGACCATCGCGGTCCCGATGATCCAACCGCGCCTCCTTCGAAGACATCTTAAAAAATCGTTGATCGAGAAACCCTCTGAAATCATTTCCACCCCACGCCCCCCCGCATCTCTAGGTCAAGCCCGAACCTTCGATTCTCCCTGGAACCGGTCTGACTCTAGGGAATGACGAGCGTATCTCCCGGCTCCAGGAAAAAAGGCTGTTTCGCGTCGCTCCCTTTGATGAGGTCCCTGTATCGCACGTCGAGCCACCTCATCTGCTTTCCCTCCCTTCGAATAATCACCATCCGGTCTGTCGCTGCAAATTCATTGAACCCTTCCGCGAGCGCAATCGCGTCCAGTACCGAGAGGTCTCCCCGAATCGGATAAACCCCCGGCTTTTTTACCTGCCCGAGAACCGAGACCTTCGCGCTATTGACCTCCTGGACCATCACGGTCACTCCGGCCACCTCCACAAATCGCTCGAGCCTCGTCGCGATCAATTCCCGGAGCGCCTGAGGGCTCAATCCGGTGGCCTGAATATCATTGATCAGCGGAAGGGTTATTTTTCCATCGGGCCTGACCCGTACCGTGCGGGAGAGCGACTCGTTTTTCCAGACGACAATCTGAAGCACATCGTCGGGCCCGATCGTGTAGTCGCGCCCCTCCGTGATCATTCGGCGCGGTTTCACGTTGACCGTTTCATTGACCCCCGCGCAGCCGAGGACGAGCATCGGGACCAGGAAAAGGAGAGGAAAGGACTTGGAATATACCGGCCTCCGACCCGGAGCTCTCCGGGTATCCCCAGCGACGGCGAATGTGATTCTTCGGTTTCCCTTAAAATGCCTGATGAGAGGTGGGAGAAGACGGCTCAACCCCGATCTCCTTAATTTTATAAAGTAACGTTCGATAGCTGATCTTCAGGATCTGCGCGGCCCGCCGGCGATTCCAGCGGGTCTGACTCAGGACGCTTCGAATCAGCTCGGTCTCCATTTTCTTGGCCATTTCCCGACTGATCTGTTTGAGTGAAAACCGCTGATCCGGCCTCGAATCCGCCGTCCGGGAGGCGAGAAGAGAGTGGCTGCTGCGCTCGTCCTCGAGAATGACCACTCTCTTGATGAAGTTCTCCAGCTCCCGGACATTGCCCGGCCAGTCGTACCGCATCAACAGATCTTTGGTTTCCTCAGAGAGGTCGTGGCGGGGCTTGCCGTACTCGAGTTGATAGCGATTAAGGAAATAGTCAGTCAGAACGGGAATTTCAGACCGGCGCTCACGAAGCGACGGGACGAAGACACTCACCACATTTAACCGGAAGAACAGATCCGCCCGGAATAGGCCGGAGACGGCCATCTGCTCCAGGTTGGCGCTCGTCGCCGCAATGACGCGGACGTTCACCGTCTGGCTCAGCTCTCCTCCGACCCGCGCAATCTCGCCGCTCTCCAGGACGTGCAGAAGTTTCGCTTGAAGCGAGGGGTGAATCTCGCTGATTTCATCGAGGAAAATCGTTCCTAAGTGCGCGAGACCGAATTTTCCCGGCGTCGGTTGAACCGCCCCTGTAAAGGCTCCTTTCTCGTAGCCGAACAGTTCGCTCTCCAGCAGCTCCCTCGGAAGCGCCGCGCAGTTGACCTTCACAAACGGCTGATTACGCCTCAGTGAAGCCGAATAGATCGCCCGCGCGACCAAACTCTTGCCGGTTCCCGATTCCCCTCGGACCAAGACGGTGAGGTCGGTCTCCGCAATCCGGTGGATGATCGATTTGACCTCGCTCATCGCCGCACTCGCCGGGGAAAAGAGCCAGGCTGGCTCTTTCGACGGACCGGGCTCTTGCGAGGGGATTTCCCACGAAATTCCCTTTTCAGCCAGCACGCCCTGGACCGTACTGCGCAATTGGGAGGGGTCGAAGGGCTCGGCGATGTAATCGGTCGCTCCTAATTTAATTGCCCCGACGATCAACTCGACTCTTTTTTCACCCAACACGACGACGGGGAGATCGGCACGCTCTTCGCGCACCTCTTTGAGCAACGTCAGGCCGCCCTCCATCCGTTCGCGCAGATCAAGCAGGATCAGGCCGCCGTCAAAACCCTTCGGACGGGTCCCGCTACCGACCAAGGTGAAGCGCCATCGGGTAAAGAGTTCGCGGAGCTTTTCAAAGGCGGGTTGCACTCCCCCGACCATCAGCACTTTCCGCGGATCCATCCACACCTCCCCCGGCTCTTTCAAGACGCCCGCTACGCTAATGGAGCAAAACCCATGCCACCACCATCCATTGGATGGAGGGTGATTTCGCCCTCATTCCCGAGCGACCCGGCCGGCGTCCGCTGCCCTCCGGCAACAGTTTGCCGAGTTTATGCAAAGCCGGCTCTTTAGGGTAAAACCGGGTCTCTCAGTCGGAGCAAAACCGGCGTCCCGAGGGCTCCAGGGAGTCTGATTTGACACAAAGCGGGGAGGAAAAAACAAGAAACTCAGGGGGGAAATCAAAGATGGAACGGAGATCATGGACCAGGATCTCCCATACGAGACGAATCTAAAAGGGCCCGGGCTCTTTCAGGCGAAAGGGCTCCCCACCGCCCAGAGGGGTATGAGCGGCGACCCCGATCACGACCCGATCGTCATCGATATTCGGGATCGTGCTGTGCGTGTCCTGGCGGAGATACGAGTAGTCGAAAAAGGCATCCAGCCAGCTTAGGACTCGATAACGCACATCGACCGCCACGCTGTAGGTCTCCAATTTTTCAGAACTGTCAAATACGGAATCCTGAAGAAGGCCGGCGCCGCTCAGAGAAAGGGTGAAGTTCTCCCCCAGCTTGCGGACCATCGCCAACAAGAAACTGTTGGAGATAAACACCCCGTTGAATCCGCCGACGACCGCAAGATCTCGTTTGATTTCGACCCGGAAAGTCGTGGCGGTGTTTAAGGTCTTCGTCAGTTCGGCGTCGCCCATGAACTCCACGAGCCAATCGGACGTCGCTTCCCGCAGAAAAACGGCGCCCGCCCGCAATCGGCCGGCCAGGGTCGCTGAAAAGCGGCGCTCCTCCTGCAGGGTCAGGAGGCTGGCGTCAAATGAAGGACCCCTCTCAAACGAATAGTTCCGGAAAGTGTACTCGGGGGTCATCACGTCCAGGGGATTGAGGCGCACGGCGAGGCCGGCCCCGACCTCGATGAGATTGCTGTTCAACAAATTTGGATCGCGGTAGGTCGTAATCAGATCCGATCCATAGACCACTAATGTACTGAGAGCGCTGAGCCGATAATGCGCCTTCCCGCCCAGCAGGTTCGTAAAATACTCGGTGCGCTCGACCACTTGCCCGAAACCGAGGATCGTGGCATTGAACGGATCGAGGGAATGGATAAACAAATCCGATGCCTCCAGCGTGAACCGAGGACTGAGGCGAACCTCAAGTGCGCCGTCCAGGTGCTGGGCGCGATCGAACGTATTGAGCTCGGTGTGGTGCTGGAAAAACTCGACCTCCGCTTCTCCCCTGAGGCTGAGTTTGACCGGCCCTTGCTCTGCCCAGAGACGCACCTCGGGGGCGATCCGCGTGATCCAATCCGACAGCCGCGTAGCAGGACGCAACAGAATATTGTCGTCGTAGGACTGAAGGACCGTGAGCATTTCTTCGTGGAGTATCGGGGGGAGCGCTCGGGCGGGGCGGTCGTCGTCGCTTTGGGCGCGCGCCTCAAAAGGTCGAAACAGCCCGAACGTCCAGACCAACGCGAGGAACAGCCAGCACAGGGCGCGCAGAGAGCAGGCCGCCGACGGGGCGCTCCGATCGGACGGCCCGCCGGAAGCCAACTGGCCAGCCCGTCCTAGCCTGGGCGGAGGATCGATCGAGAGGATCATTTGACGATGATGGTGTCGCCGGGATCAAGGTAGACGTTCTGCTCCATATTCTCTCCGGCGACGTAGGCGCGGTAGTCGAACCGATAGCGCTGCCCTTTGCTGCGCCTGACGAGGAGAATGTTATTCGTCGATGCGAATTCGGTAAATCCTTCGGCCAGGGAAATCGCCTCCACAATCGTCGTCTTCCCCTTCAGGGAGTAGACTCCGGGCTTTTTTACCTCTCCCAAAACCGCCACTTTGTAATTGTTGATCTCCGAAATGATCACGGTGACAACGGGGCTGTCGATGTAATGGCGCAGGCCGTTGGCCACGGTGTCCTTCAGCTGCACAGGCGTCAACCCGGCCGCCTGGATGTCATCGAGCAGCGGCAGGGAGATCTTCCCGTCCGGTCGGACGGGAATGGTTTTGGAAAGATGTTCGTTTTTCCAGACCACGATCTGGACGACGTCTCCGGGGCCGATGGTATAGTCCTCGTGCCTGTGCGCATCGTTGGGGTTCAGGGTCGCCGGGCGCTCCTCCGCAGGCTCCTTCTTCTCAGTCTGCGCCAGAGACGGCAACGCGTTTTCCGCCAACAATACAGCGAAGAGGGCGCTTTGGATCCCGATCCTCCACCACATGCTCGACCTCCGGGATGAATGAGTCCCCTCGTCACCCCATTGTCCGATCCCCTGCCGAGAGGCGCCACGATCAGGGACCGGTGCGATTGCGAGTGACGGGACCGATCTGCGGCTAAGATTGAGCAAAAGCCGTGCCGAAGGGGGATAGCGCTCTTAAGGATAAAGCACATCGGGCGTCTCAGGCTCTATCGAAGCCGACGAGTGGTGCAGAGGGACAGGAGGCGCTCTTGAAAGGAAAACTTTTGCACCCTGCGCGCAACCGATTGCACGCCGTGCAATGCGAGGACGTCGTTCAAAACCCCTAGGACGTCAGACCAAACTCTTTAATTTTGTACTGCAGGGCCCGATAACTGATACTGAGATCTTCGGCCGTCCTCTTCTTGTTCCACTTATTCTCAATGAGGGCACGCAGGATGGCCTCTCTCTCAATCTCGGCCGTTTTCCTCTTGCTGACCTCCTTCAAGGAGAAGCTTTCGGTCTTCAAAGGATGAATCTCCTGACGTTTTGCCGACAACGGAGGAAGGCAGAGTTCCTTCAGGATATAGCGCTCGTCGCGCAGCACGACCAAACGACGGATCATGTTTTCGAGTTCTCGGATGTTTCCGGGCCAGAAATAATCCGTAAAGGCATTCATCAGCCGTTCCGGAATCTTCTCTAGATCGCTGTTATACTGAGCTCGGAACTTTTTCAAGAAGTATTCGCACAAGATCGGGATATCCTCTCTGCGTTCCCGAAGCGGCGGGACGATGATTCCGACCACATTCAGACGATAGTAAAGGTCCTCTCGAAACCGGTTCTCCCGAAGGGCCTCTTCCAGGTTCTGGTTGGTCGCGGCAATTACCCTAACGTCCACCCGCAGATCCTGCTTTCCGCCGAGCTTCGAGAACTCCCCATCCTGGAGGACATGGAGAAGCTTCGCCTGAAGGTTGGTACTCATTTCTCCAATTTCGTCCAAAAAGATACTCCCGTTATTGGCAAGCTCGAATTTCCCCATCTTCGCCTTGAAGGCGCCCGTAAAAGCCCCCTTTTCGAAACCGAACAGCTCACTTTCCAATAGCTCGGTGGGAAGCGCCGCGCAGTTGACCCGGATGAGCGGATAGGCCTTTCTGGGTGAATGGTTATGGATCGCCCGCGCAATGAGGTCCTTTCCGACGCCGCTCTCTCCCTGAATGAGAACGGTGGCGTCGGTCCCGGCGATCCGATGGATCATCTCCCGAATACGGAACATTTCGTCGTTGATGGTAATAAAATCCCCCTGCCGGTCGGTCGGGTCGACCTTCTCCCTCAGGGTTGCAATCTCTTTGACCAGATTGGCTTTTTCAAGCACCTTTCCGATCGTGATCGAAAGCTCCTCGTTCTCAAACGGTTTGGTCAAATAATCCGAGGCGCCCATCTTCATCGCCTTCACCACGGTTTCGGTCTGTCCCGATGCGGAGAGAACGATCACCGGAAGATTTTCGCTGAATCGCCGGAGTTGACCGAGGGTTTCGATCCCGTCCATCTGGGGCATCAAGATATCTAGAATCACCAGAGATGGGATCATTCCCCTTCTCAGAAGGTCGAGCGCCTCCTTGCCGCCGGGTACCGATTCGGTCCGGTAGCCTTCTGAGGCAAGATAGCGTTCAAGGAATTGGCGAACAGATTCCTCGTCGTCCACGACGAGGATCGGTCCGTCTGTCTCTTTCCACAGGTTCTCCATGGCTCACCCCATTTGCGTCAGTATCGGCGATGGTTGGTAGTTTAAATGTGAAGGTCGATCCCTTTCCTATCTGACTTTCGGCCCGGATCTCGCTTCCATGTTTTCGGACAATGTCCTGCGCGATCGAGAGCCCGAGCCCAAGCCCCTCGAAGTACGTCGCGTCTTCCGAAGTCGGAGATCTAACCTGATAGAACCGCTCGAAGATTTTCTTTAACATTCCCTCGGGAATTCCGATGCCGGTGTCTGAGATCGACACACTCGCCGAGCGAGCTGAACCGACCAGTCGAACCTCAACTTTTCCTCCCAGAGGCGTGAACTTTACGGCGTTAGAAAGGAGGTTGACGATCGCCTGGACGAGCTTGTTCTTGTCCGCCATGACCCGTGTCCGGGTTTCATACGCCCTGAATCGAACCTCAATCTCTTTCTCCTCGGCCCGGGGTTGGACCGTCTGCAGACCCTCAGAGAGGATTTCGCGCAGATCGACCGCTTCGAGGGAGAGTTGATTGCGCTCGGGCTCGCGTCGGACAGACCTCGAAAGTTCATCGATCATCGCCAGCTGCCGGTCAATGTTCTTCAGCGCGATTTCAAGATATTCCCGCTGGAGGGGATTAACCTCCCCCGCCTTTCCTCGAAGGACCATGCTCGTATAACCTTTGACGGCGACGATCGGCGTCTTGATCTCATGCGAAACGTCCGAGAACAATCGGGTCTTTTCCTCATCCCGTCTCTCGAGCTGCCGTTTTGTCGATTCGAGGGCCTCCTTGGCCTGGCGAAGGTCGTCAAAAAGACGAGCATTCTCGATCGCCACCGAGGCCAAATCCGCCAATCCCTGGATGAATCGAATATTTCCCTGGGTAAAGGACAGGGAGGTCGCGGTATTGTCCATATAGAGCAGACCCACCCATTGGCGCTGGCAGAGCAGGGGGACGGCCATGAGTGAGCGCGTTTCCAAGCGCTTGAGGATCTTCCGCGGGAACAGCTCGGTCGAATTCCCCTCAGTCAGAATCAGGGGCTCGCCTTTCCCAAAATATCCTTTCACCACGGAGGGATCGCTCATCAGTCGGGTCACGGTCTCGACAAAATCGCTCGAATGGCTCTTGCCGGTCGTGACCACTCTGGCCCCTTCCTCCTCATACAAGATCAAGAGACTGCGCGAGAAACCGTTCATCCGGGAGGCCTCTGCCAAGATCCCGCTGAGGACGCGGTCGATCTGGGGGGCCGAGATCAGCGAACGGGCGACGTTGTAAAGGCTTTCTGCCTCCGAAAGCCGCCCCTTCTCAAGCCCCTGCCGCACCGTATGTTTCAGTTCCTCCAGGTCGCAAGGCTTGATGAGATAGCTGAAGGCCCCCCGGCGAAGGGCTTCCATGGCCGACTCCAGGGAAGCAAAACCGGTCAATACAATCGTCACGGGGCGCGGCCAAAGCTTCTGAGCCTCAGCCAGGATCTCCAAGCTATCCTGTTTTCCCATCTTCAGATCGGTGAGAATGAGATCAAATGGGATCTTACGCATTTTGCGAAGCGCGGCGGCCCCATTCCGTGTGACCACCACGTCGTATCCTTCCCGACGGAGGAGTCCCTGAAGGGATTCACCGACCCATTGGTCGTCATCGACCAAGAGAATTCTCGCGGGCTGTCCTGCCTCTTTAGACCAAGCCGCCATCCCCTATCTCCACCGCCTGACGGACCTCGCTCTCTCCCGTCCGATGCCGAGGGCCAACTCCCGACGAAGATCGATCAGAGCGACCCCGGCGGAAATCGGTGGTCGAGGCGGACGAACTCGCCCGCCATCCAACCACACTCTCGGCGGATTCGAACCCGATGATCTCGGCTCACGAGATCCTGAGGGAAGATCCGTGCGCTCCGGGCGGTTCATCGGGGCAAGCCGCAACGGAGGTGAGCCTACCCCAACCTTCTTTGCCGTGCAAGGGGTTCCAAAAACCCCGATCCCCCTTCTTTAGTGCACCCGCAGAAACCTGCCGAAAAGGATCCAGCGAGGTGCGACCTGAACGGCCTTATTTTACGAATAAATAAAATCCGGGGTCAAGAAATTTCGATTTTAGACGATCCTTTTCCTCAAGTGCGCAAATTATTTCACGAGGGCTTCTCGGGAATCCTTCGCCCGGGGGGTCTCGAGAGAAAGGAGAATCTCGGGCCCCATCCCCCGTGGCACCGTTCTTGCTCAACCCGCACTTATTCTTCAATTCAAGATCCGACAGTTGCCGGCTCCCCTTCCATCAAGAGTCGGGCCCCTCGAAGGAGGGAGCTTGAGGGACCGTGCAAGAAAAGATGGACCTCCGAACCCGGGCTCTGAGGGCCGAGCGGTTCCGAGGATCGACGCTCCTTCAGACCGCGAATCGATCCGAACCGCGGGAAATCAGAGGTCACAGGAAGAATACACGAGGCATCACGACGATTGGGTATGCATCAAGGCCACTCGCCGTTTCCCGGCGTTACCCTCCTCTTTGAGTCGTTTTTCTTTTCCTGGCATGACATTAGAACCGCAATGCAGGTTCCCCGGATGAGCGCAAACCTCATTATCGAGCAAACCGCCCTGAACCGATAACGTGGAGGAAGGATGATGATTTCAAAAGACATGGGACTCCTGATCCGGTCGCAATTGCGAAGCCCTGTTTTCGGCTTCCTTGCAATACTCTTATGCGCCTGTAGCGGGAGCTCTGGAAGCTCCTCAGACCCCAGCGGTATCGTGTCGCCGACGTTTGCCGGCCTGACCCAGGTGGAGGCCAGGAATTCCGGCTCGGTCGATCTCTTCTGGCAGGCGGCCCAGGATCCTGCCACCCCGGCAAGCCAGATCACCTACCTGATTTACCAGGGGTCGAATTCGACCTTAAGTTTTACAAAACCCAACTACACCACGGTCGGCGCGACCACGTATACGGTGAATCAGTTGACCCCGGGGGCTACCTATTGGTTCGCCGTTCTTGCGCAGGACTCCGCCGGAAATCGCAGTTCACCCGCCTCTTCCAAGGAGATGGAAGTCACTCTACCCGCGTTCACCCAAGCGTGCATTGGAGGAAGCCAAGCCACACCCCTCAGCACCAATTCCGTCGCTCACCCGGCGATCAGCAGCCTGGGAAACAGCCCGGTGATCGCCTGGGATGAACCCGATCCCTCCAGCGGGCTCAGAAGAATCCATATCAAACAGTGCAGCTCGCAGAAGTGGTCCGATATGGATACCTCGGGTCTGGTCATCGTAAACCCGGCCGACCACCAAACCACCCCCGCCATCGCCGCCTCGGGGAATACCCTTTTTGTTGCCTGGCTGGAAGGGGGCGCCTTAGATGGTAACTTCAATCCAGCAGACGCCATTCTTTATGTGAACCGCTGGAACGGCACTCAGTGGGATACGCCGATCAATCTCCTGAGCGGAAAAATGTATGCGGCCCTTCGACCCACAATCGATGCCTCGGCGGGAAATCCGGTGGTGGCCTGGGACTCCAACAGCGGGGCACCGGCGCGCCAGATCTTTCTCAAGAACTGGAGCGGACAGGGATGGACGGCTTCGGATTGGACCCTTATCGGCTCCAACGGAGACAATGGGCTCAATGTCACCCCGAGCGATGAGGCCGCGGCCCCCGCGCTCACGCGCGACAGCAACACCACCTATGTCACCTGGAAAGAACACGTCTGCACCCAGAGCTGCAGCAGCCCGACCCCGACGATCATTGTGCAGGTCTTCGCGGTCAGTTGCACATTAAGCTCCGCGACTTGCACCACTCTTCCTCCCACCACACCGGCCCAGCCGTTAAACACCGACCCGACGCAGAGCGCTTTCTTTCCGATCATTACCCTGGCGGGCGGAACGCCTTTCGTGGGTTGGTATGAGACCTGTGGAAATAACCCGCCCTGTGACGGCGGCTACGATGTGTGGGTCAAATCCTTCACTCAAGGGACCGGATGGACTCCGGTGGGGAATCACCTTAACACCACTTTCACCCTGCAGGACGTGGATCTGCGGGCCATCTCCACAACGGTCTACGCCGCCTGGTCGGAATTCGCCGTCAACACCAACCATCGGATGATCAATATTGAGCATTGGGACGGTGCCGCTTGGCAGCTCGATAATATTGCGAACGCCAGCAGCTCGGCCGATGCCGTCTCTCCGGTCCTGGCCGATGTCTCCAATTCCCTCGTTGTGGCTTGGCTTGAAACCGTCTTGCCGCAGAATGCGGGAGGGGCCTCCAGCCCGAACCAGCTCTTCGCGATTCAGAACTAGCTCAGACGGGGCGTAACCCAGTGGGTCGGGTTACGCCCCTTTTCCCTCCGACCCGTTACCGGCAATTCGATTCCCATCGACCTGTTGTTCAAGACAACTTCCTTTAGGCCGACCAAAAGAACTAGGGAGTTCCTAGGTCTTTTTCCCGGTTGAAGAGCTTTTGGAAAGGGTTCTACAATACGGTACAGGATGTTTCCCTTCCAAACCCGTGAACGCGAGCTTTGAGCGGACCTCTTCAAAGCGCCCTTTGACAGAAAAATCAGCGTCCTGTATAATCTCCTGACCTCATTTTACGACTGGAGACGACCCTCAGCATGACGAGTTATATTCCGGTCCTGATCTTTATCTTGGCGGCGGCCGTCTTCGGCCTGGGGACCCTCATCCTGAGCTATCTGGTCCAGCCCCACCTTCCCAACGATGAGAAACTGTCGACCTATGAGTGTGGATCGGAACCCATTTCAGATGCACGGAATCCCTTTCCAATCCGATACTATATCATCGCGATGCTGTTTGTGATTTTCGACATCGAGGTGGCCTTTCTTTACCCCTGGGCGGTTATTTTCAGCAAAATCGGGCTTGCGGGTCTTCTGGAGATGATCATCTTCGTTCTTCTTTTCCTGCTCGGTTATGCATATGCATGGAGGAAGGGAGGCCTCGAGTGGGACTGACCAGCGCCGTGAACAAGGGGGGCCTCACCGGGGGCTTCGAGGCCAATGTCGTTACGATGACCTTGGATAAGGCGGTGAACTGGGCCCGTAAGGGGTCCCTCTGGCCGATGACCTTTGGCCTGGCCTGTTGTGCGATCGAGATGATGGCCGCCGTGGCTTCGCGCTACGATATTGACCGTTTCGGTGCCGGCGTGTTCCGAGGATCGCCCCGGCAGTCGGACTTGATGATCGTCGCCGGAACGGTCTGTCGCAGGATGTCCCCCGTGATTCGCAAGATCTACGATCAGATGCCCGATCCGAAGTATGTGATCTCGATGGGATCGTGCGCGACATCCGGAAATATTTACGATTCCTATGCGGTTGTTCAAGGGGTCGATCGGATCGTTCCGGTGGACGTCTATGTACCGGGTTGTCCTCCGACCCCCGAGGCGTTGCTTGAAGGCATTCTGAAGCTTCAAGAGCAGATTATGAAGAAAAAGGTCTTTGTAAAATGAAGCTCGTGCCCGGCATGACTCTCGCAGAGGATCATGCCATCGCGCAGAGGATCAGGCTGCGCATACCGGAAGGCTATCTTGCCAGCACCGTATTTCGAGGAGATCTCTCTGTTCACCTCCGTCGCGAGTACCTGCTGCAGGTCTGTCAATACCTTCACGACGATCCGGACCTGGATTTCGATTACATCGTCCATATCTCTTCGGTCGATTATCCAAAGGATCCGGAGCGATTCGAGATGGTCTATGAGTTCCACTCGATCAGAAAGAAGCAGTGGGTTCGACTGAAGGCCCGCCTGCCGGAGGACGACTGTACCATTGATTCGGTCGCTTCGATCTGGAGAGGGGCCAACTACATGGAACGGGAAGTCTACGACATGATGGGCATTCGGTTTAATCATCACCCAGATCTGCGTCGGATACTCCTGCCCGACGATTACGATGAAGGATTCCCCTTGAGGAAGAATTTCCCGGTCACCGGAAGAGGATGGCGGGACCGGTTCGAATTTCTCGATAAATGATCGTTTCCTAGCCCCAGGAGGGCGCGATCCGGGTCGCCCCCGGTCTTCGTGCTTCGAAACCATGGAAGAAAAAACGACCACCCAAACCAGCGCGTCGACCCAGTCCCTTCCCCTTCTGCGGACGGAAGAGCTGATGTTGAACATGGGGCCGCAGCATCCCTCGACCCACGGCGTGCTGAAGGTCGTCTTGACTCTCGAAGGGGAAAAAATCGTCAAGTCGGATCCCGTCCTAGGGTTCCTTCATCGGGGTGTCGAGAAACTGGCTGAGACCATCACTTATCAGCAATTTATTCCCCACACCGACCGGTTGGACTATGTCTGCGCGATGTACAACAACTTCGCTTATGTCCGCGCGGTCGAGAAACTGCTCGGAATCAGCGTCCCGGATCGGGCCGAATATCTCAGGACCATCGTTGCCGAAGTCCAACGAATCATCGGCCATCTCTTTTGGCTGGGAACACAGGCACTGGACATCGGTGCCATCACCGTCTTCTTCTATACGTTCCGGGAACGCGAGGTGCTGCTCGACATCTTCGACGAGCTCTGTGGGGCACGGCTCACGACGAGCTGGTACCGGATCGGCGGGGTTGAGCGGGACTTCACCCCCAAGATCACGCATGACCTCTATCAGTTCCTGGAGACCTTTCCCGAAAAAATCGCCGAATACAATATGCTGCTCGAAAACAACCGGATTTGGCTGGCGCGGACCAAAGATATCGCCGTCATCTCGGCCGAAGACGCGGTGAGCTTCGGTCTGTCGGGACCGCCCCTTCGCGGATCCGGGGTCGACTACGACCTGAGAAAGGTCGCGCCTTACGGCGCATACGACAAGGTTCAATGGCGCGTGCCTCTGGGGAAAAAGGGCGACACGTATGACCGATACTGGATTCGGATGGAGGAACTCGGCGAGTCCTCAAAAATCATCAAGCAGTGTCTCGATCAACTTCCGGAGGGGCCCTACCTCGCGGATGTCCCGCAGGTCGTCACCCCCCCCAAGGAGCGCGTCTTTACCGACATGGAAAGCATGATCTATCAGTTCAAGCTCTTTGCGCAGGGGTTCAATGCACCGCCCGGCGATATCTACTGCGGAACGGAAGCGCATAAAGGAGAGCTGGGGTTCTACATCGTGAGCGACGGGAGCGGACGGCCCTATCGCCTGAAGATCCGGGCCCCCTCCTTCATTCATATGGGGGCATTCGATTGGATGGCCAAAGGATACATGATCTCCGACGTGATCACGATATTCGGGACATACGACGTGGTCATGGGGGAGTGCGATCGCTAAATCGGACATGAAGAGCTCCGGTCTTTGTCTCAGAGTCTGCCCAATTCAATGAGTTTTCAGGAAAGAGAAGCCGGCCGAATGGAAGAAAAAGAGAAGATCGAGAAAATCAGCATCCCCACCGCGCCGGAGCCGGAGGCCTCGCACACGGAGGCGGCTCCCTGGTGGATCAAACCCGCCCCTGAGAAAGTGGCGATCACCATTGACGGAAAGACTCTCGAATTCGAGAAAGGGGCCTCCCTGTTTAATGCCTGCAAGCAGGCCGGCGTCATGCTCCCGGCGATGTGCTATCACTATTCCTTTTCTCCCTTCGGTTCTTGCGGGGTCTGCCTCGTTGAAGTGGAGGGAAAGGGGAACAACGTTCGCGCCTGCACGGCCAAAGTAACCTCCGGCATGGTCGTCTCGACGGGCACGGACAAAATTAAAGAGGCCCGTAAGAAGGCGATTGAGAAACACCTGCTGGTCCACCCTCTGGACTGCCCGGTCTGCGACGCCGATGGTAAATGCGAGCTGCAGGATCTCACCTACGAATTGGGTGTCTATAACATCGCAGAGCCCAAGCGAAAAGAGATCCCGGAGGACACGCGCAGTGTCGTCCTCGATTTCAACATGAACCGCTGCATCCTTTGCGGACAGTGTATTAATGTCTGCAAGGAAGTCCAGCTAATCGACGCCCTCTGCTTTTACAAGAAGGACAAGCAGACCCATGTCGGGGCGCACGGGGGTGAAGCGCTCTATTGTGAATTCTGCGGCGATTGTCTGGCCGTCTGTCCGGTGGGAGCCATCGTCAGCCGCTTTTCGAAATACTCCTTCAAGCCCTGGCAGCTTAAAAAGACCGAGACCACCTGTACCTATTGTTCCGACGGCTGCTCCTTGAGCGTTGAGAGCGAACCGCAGAAGGTCGTTCGGATCAGCTCCAAGCTCTCCTACCGGTCGAAATTCGGGATGGAAGCCGCCCCCGGGGCGGGGCACGAAGGCCTCTGTGTCCGGGGACGTTTCGGGTTTCAGCTCTTCCAAAATCCAAATCGGCTCTCCCGCCCCTTGGTTCGTAAGGGCGACAGCCTGGTTGAAACCTCTTGGCTGGAGGCGATGCGCGCTGTCGCCACTCGCTTCTCTGAGATCAAGGCAGCACACGGCCCGCAAGCCATCGCCGGTCTGATCACGGCCCGCTGTACAAATGAAGAAGTTTTTCTTTTCCAGAAACTGATGCGTCTCGTCCTGAGGACGAACAACATCGACAGCAGCGCCCGTTATGGATTAATGAATGGCATCCTCGCGATGCAGGACGCATTGGGTATCGGAAGAAGCATGGTCGATTTTAACGATATTGCTTTGGCCAATTTCATCTTGCTGATCGGAACCGACATCACGGAGACCCACCCGGTCGAGAGCGTCAGGATTAAGGATGCCCTGAGCCGCAAGACCGCGAAGGTCGTCGTGATTGATCCGGTGAAGACCAAGATGGCCATGCTCTCCTCGCTTCATCTGCAACCCAAGGCCGGATCAGAGGGCTGGGCCATTGCGGGCATGGTCAAATTAATCATCGAAAAGGGTTGGACCGATCCGGGTTTTCTTCGGGACCACCCATCGGCCGTTGCGGCCCTTCGGGAAGCGCTCGGGCAATTTTCCCTTGAGGAGGTTCGGCAGCAGACGGGGCTTGAACCGGACGCGCTCGCCGAGGTCGCACGGATGCTGGTCCGGACTCCAAAAGGGGTCATCCTCTTTGGGGAGGGGGTCCTCTCGCGCGCTGAGGGATACGACCAGGTCCTGTCGATCATCGATCTCGCCCTCACGAGCGGCCTTTTTGGGAAAGAGGCTTCCGGACTTCATCCGGTCTCAGAGGAAAACAACGAGCAAGGGGCGGTGGATATGGGGGGGGTCGCCGAATTTTTACCCGGTCAGCATCCTTATGCGGACCCCGAGGCCCGAGCTCGCCTCTCGAGGATCTGGCGGGAAGAATTGCCGCTTGACGAAGGGGCGGGTCTTGCCCAAATCCTCGATCGGGCCCGCTCAGGAGCGATTAAGGCGCTCTATGTGGTCGGGGAGAATCCGCTCGCGACGCTCCCCGGCTCCTCGGGGGCGGCCGAGGCCTTGCAGAACCTGGACCTCCTCGTCTGCCAGGATCCTTTCCTCACCGAAACCGCCCGGATCGCCGATGTGGTGCTCCCCGCGGCGATGGCCGTCGAAAAGGAGGGGACCTTTACCAATATCGAAGGGAGGATCTGCCAGGTCTCCCCTTCCTACGAACCTCGCGGGGAAAGCCGCCCGGATTGGAAGATCTTTTGCGAGCTCTCCCGGCGGATGGGGATGCCCCTGCTCTACAAGGGCCCCGAGGAGATCCGCCAAGAAATTTCCCAGATTTTGCCCGGTTATTTCCGCCCCGCTCGGCCGGTGATTCGGTCCCTCGATCGCTATCTGCAAAACCAGTATGACGACAAGACCCGGGCCCGCTATCGCCTGGTGAAGTCTCAGGGGGATTCGGGAATGCGGCTCTGGATGGGACAGGTCATCTATCACTCCGGGAAGCTCAGCCTCCGGGACGAAGGATTGATGAGAATCTTCCCCCAGCCCCGGCTACGGATCAGTCCCGCCGATGCCCAAACGCTCGCCCTGGCCACCGGCCGGAAGGCCAGACTCTCTACGCGCCGCGGCGAAGCCATCGTCACCGTCGAGATCAGCGACCAGATCCCCCCGGGGCTCCTCTTCTACCCCGAACACTTTAACGCTGACGGAGTGAAGGACCTCTTCGAGTATGCGGTCAACCCAAAGAGCGGGGTCATCAGTTTCAAACTCGGCACCGTGAGCCTTGTACCATGCGAGGCGGAAGCGGAATCCACCGTCCAGGCGAGGGGAAACGATGCCAATTCTTAAGAAAGTTCTCGACGCGGTTTTCTTCCGCGAGATCTTGGGCGCCCTGAGGCTGACTTTCAGGCATATGTTCGTCCGGGAAGTCACCTTCCAGTATCCCCACGTCAAGAGGGACATTCCGGACACGCGCAGGGGCGCCCTTTGCCTGCTTCGCTATGACGACGGAACCGAGCGCTGCGTCGGATGCGATCTGTGCGAGGCCGCCTGCCCGTCTCATTGTATCAAGGTGGTCTCCGCCGAGCGCCAAGAGGGCGGCGTCCTTGTCCGCTTCGCGAGGGCATTTGATATCGATATGACGAAGTGCGTCTTCTGCGGATTTTGCGTGGAAGCCTGTCCGGTCAATGCGCTGGGCATGACCAAGATGTACGAATACTCGAGCGAAGACAAGCGGACACTTCTTTTCAGAAAGGAGAAACTCTATCACATCGGGGAGACTCTCCACGACGAAGCGAAGCGGTATTTGGTTGCACATAACCAGGAAAAACCCGACGAATTCAGCCGCGCATATCGGTACAAGTTTCCATCGTATTTGAATCCGTCCAAATCGGGAAGCTAACGGCGGGCTAGACGGAGCCTCATTCAATCGCTCGGGCGTACACCCGGATAGCGGCGCAGCGCCCCTCTCCGGAACCCGGCCAACCGCGCGGAAGAACCATGCAGCCATTATTTTTCTATTATTTTGCAGGGGCCACGGTCATCTCCGCTGTCCTGACGGTCGGACTTCGAAACCCCGTCTATGGGACCCTTGCGCTCCTGTCCGCCTTTCTTCATGTGGCCGGGCTCTTCATCCTCCTCAACGCCGAGTTTATCGCGGCCATTCAGATCATCATTTATGCCGGGGCGGTTCTGGTGCTCTATCTCTTTGTTCTGATGCTTCTGAACCTCAAGAGTACGGAAAAGGTGGTCCAGAGGCAATGGGGGGTCGCGATTTTTTTTGGCGCGGTGGTCCTCACGGAGATCCTCTTGGCGCTCTTCAAGTCGCCGGCAGCTGCTCCGGACGGGTCGACGCCGGGCGCCAATGTTCCGGCGGCGGGAAACACGGAAATGCTCGGACTATCGCTTTTTAACGACTACCTCCTTCCCTTCGAGCTGGTGGGGATTATCCTTCTCGGGGGCATCATCGGGGCGCTCGTGCTGGCAAAACAGCACCCCGCGCGCTAAAAGGCTAAGGAAGGCGCGAAGTTCGGGGGGTTGAGGCTGGACCGCCTAGGGGAGACCTGATGGTCGCGTTGAGCAGCTTTGTCATCCTGTCGACGACGGTATTCGTCATCGGCCTCATCGGCGTGATGATCCGGAGGAATTTTCTGATCATCCTCTATTCGATTGAGCTGATGCTCAACGCCGCCAACATCAATCTGGTCGCCTTCGCCCGATATACGCATACACTCACCGGACAGGTGGTGACTCTTTTTGTGATCACCATTGCTGCCGGGGAGGCGGCGGTGGGCCTGGCCATCATCATCGTCCTGTTTCGGCGCCGTTCCTCGACGAATGTGGACCAGCTCAACCTGATGAGGTGGTAGTGATACCTGTTCTCTGATCTCGCGACGCCCTCCTGCGGCGTCGTTTTGGGACAACTGCTTGCACACAATTCACTCTATACAACCCGCCCTGGCCATTGTGGTGTCGCTGTTCGCAGCCGGTCTCGTCATCGTCTCGGGAGGCCGGCCCAACCTGCGCGAGAGCTGGTCGATTGGGGCGGGGGTCCTGAAGTTTCTCCTGGTGGTCTCGATGGCCCCCGCGATCTTCTCGGGTCAACAGATCGAATATACCCTCTTCAGTTTCCTCCCCGGCCTTGAATTGAAGCTGCGGGTCGACGCCCTGGGCCTTCTGTTCGGAACAATTGCGTCTTTCCTCTGGATCCTGACGTCATTTTACTCGATCGGCTACATGCGATCCCTTTCGGAACATGCGCAAACCCGGTTTTACACCTGTTTTGCGCTGAGTCTGGCCTGCGCGATCGGGATTGCCTTTTCCGCTAACCTCCTGACGCTGTTTCTCTTCTATGAGCTGCTGAGCCTGGTGACCTATCCGCTTGTCGCGCACAAGGAAACCCCGGAGGCCTATGCCGGAGCTCGAAAATACCTCATCTATCTGGTGGGAACGTCCAAGACATTCCTACTGAGCGCCGTCATTCTGACCTATATCGTCGCCGGAAACCTGGAGTTCTCCCCTCACGGCCTTCTGAGCGCCGTTTCCCAACAGGTCCATCCGGGGATTCTCATCGCCATCTACATCCTGTTCCTTGCGGGGTTCGCCAAGGCGGGCATCATGCCGCTGCACGCCTGGCTCCCCGCAGCGATGGTCGCGCCGACCCCGGTTTCGGCGCTCCTGCACGCCGTTGCGGTGGTGAACACCGGCGTCTTCTGTATCCTGAGGGTGATCTTCAACGTCTTCGGCGTTGAAACGATGCGCCAGCTCCATCTCGGGATTCCGACCGCCTTCTTCGTGTCAATCACCATTTTATTGGCCTCGATCTATGCCTTGACACGGGACAATCTCAAGGCCCGGCTCGCCTACTCTACCGTGAGCCAGCTCTCTTACATGATCCTCGGAGCCTCTCTGTTGACCCCTGCCGGCATGACCGGGGGAATCCTTCACATCGCCAACCATGCCTTTTCCAAGATTACGCTGTTTTTCTGCGCCGGTTCGATTTATGTCGCCTCGCACAAGACCAATATCAGCGAGATGAAAGGAATCGGGCGAAAAATGCCCCTGACGATGGCCGCGTTCGCCGTCGGCTCCCTCAGCATGATCGGGGTCCCTCCGGTCGCAGGATTCGTGACGAAATGGTATCTGGCCGTCGGAACCATCGAGGCGAACCAGATTCCCATCCTGATCGTTCTCCTGACGAGCACCCTGCTCAATGCCGCCTATTTTATCCCGATGACCTACCACGCGTTCTTTTCGGCCCCGAGCATCAGCTCCGACCATGGCGGCAAGGGAGACGGCGAGGAGATTCATGAGGCCTCTTATTTCGTCGTCATCCCGCTGTTGATCACGGCCGTCGCCTCCGTGCTCCTCGGGATCTTTCCGAGCTATTTTTTATCACTCGCCAGGGAGGTGATCCGGTGAATCTTGAAGAGCTATTGGAGAACCCTGTGAAATGGAACTGGATCAAGCGGCTCTTTTATGCCTCGCTGGTCCTGGTCGTCGCGGCGGATTTCTTGATTCCGCGACACCATGTCTTTTTTTTCTGGGATGAAATCCCTGGTTTCTCGGCCCTTTATGGTCTCGCTTCCTGTGTGGCGATCATCGTATTCTCCAAATTCTTGGGACATCATTGGCTAATGAAGCGCGAGAACTATTATGACTGAATGGTTCCATCCGGCGATCCCCTTTTTCCTGGGGGCCGGGTTGATTCCCCTGGTCAAGGGAAGGATCAGGACCGCTCTACTCCTTTTTATTCCGGCAGTCGCGTTTTCCGACGTCCTCTGGATGGACCAGGGAAACTACGGTGTCGTTTCGTTTCTGGGACAGGAACTGGTCTTCGGGAAGGTCGATCGTTTAAGCCTCGTCTTCGCCATCGTTTTCACCCTCATGGGATTCATCGGAGCGCTTTACGCCCTGCACGTAGAGGAGAGCGGCCAACACGTCGCGGCATTCACCTATGTCGGTAGCTCGCTGGGCGTGGTCTTTGCCGGGGACTACCTCACCTTGTTCATCTTCTGGGAGCTGATGGCCTTTTCGTCGGTCTTTCTGATCTGGTATCGGGGGCAGGGTTCTCTGGCGTCAGGCTTTCGCTATATCTTGGTTCACGCCTTCAGCGGCGTCTGTCTCCTGGGAGGGATCGTCCTTCTTCTGGTCAATCAGGGTTCGATCGCGTTCGAACCGCTCCAAGGCGGCGGGCTGGCCGCCGGCTTGATCCTCATCGGTTTTATGATCAACGCTGCCGTCCCTCCTCTGCACGCGTGGCTTCCGGATGCCTATCCGGAGGCTACGGTGACGGGGGCGGTCTTTCTCTGCGCCTTTACCACAAAAACCGCCGTCTACGCCCTGCTGCGCGCCTTTTCGGGGACGGAGATCCTCGTCGCCCTCGGCGTGATCATGACCCTCTACGGCGTGGTCTACGCCGTATTGGAAAACGACATACGCCGGCTGCTCAGCTACCATATCGTCAGCCAGGTCGGTTACATGGTCGCCGGCATCGGGATCGGGACCGAGATGGCTCAGAACGGCTCAGTCGCTCATGCCTTTTCCCACATCCTCTATAAAGGCCTGCTCTTTATGGGAACCGGCGCGGTGATCTTCACCACGGGTCACCGGAAGGTAACGGAGCTGGGGGGCCTCTATAAAAAGATGCCTCTGACCCTGCTTTTCTACATGATCGCCGGGCTTTCGATCTCGGGAGTCCCCCTGTTCTCCGGGTTTGTCAGCAAATCGATGGTCACCGCTGCGGCCGCGGAGGATCACCGCGCGTGGCCGGTTCTTCTGCTGACTCTGGCCTCGGCGGGTACGTTTCTGAGCGTTGGCCTGAAACTTCCCTACTTTATTTTTTTTGGGAAGGATGCCGGCATCCCCGCAAAAGATCCGCCCAAAAACATGCTGATGGCGATGGGACTGGCCGCATTCCTCTGCATCTTGATCGGGGTCTACCCCGCAACGCTTTACGACCTTCTTCCCTATCCGGTGCACTTCGCTCCGTATACCGCGGAACACGTCGTCTCGATGCTCTCGATCTTGCTGTTCACGGCCTTGGGATTCTTTCTCCTTCTCAAGAAGCTCGCCCCGGAGCCGTTCATCACCCTCGATTTCGACTGGTTCTACCGGATGGGAGGACGAGGCTTCCTGTGGGTTGCACAGCGCCCGGTCGCCCTCTATGAGGACTATGCCTCGAACCTTCTCGATGGGCTCTTCGTCCGACCGGCCCTGCGTGTTGCTCAGTTGTGCTTCCGGGTGGACACCCAGGCCATCGACGCTGCGGTGAACGCGGTCGGCCGGTTCGTCTTCTCCGGAGGGGGGTTCTCAACCCTGGTCGAAAAATACGTGGTCTATGGATTTTTAAATTTCGTCGCCTACTCCAGCCATATCACGGCCCGGCTCTTTCGAAGGCTTCAAACCGGATCTGTACACGACTATGCGCTCATCATCATCGTCGGCATCTTTATTCTGGTCAACCTTTTCCAGCTCTTAACGGGAAGCATCCCGTTCATCATGCTGGTGCTTAAGTAGGATCGGAGAGTGGACGCAGAAACACTGAAACAGATCCTGGCCGTTGATCAAATCGGAATTCCGATCCTCAGCCTCGTCATCTTCCTTCCCCTGACGGGCTTCGTGGCCGTCGCGATGGCCGAAAGCGAGGGGATGATCCGGTGGATCACCCTGATCACGGTCTTGGCCGACTTTCTCCTCTCCCTGGCAATGCTTCCGAACTTTGTCATCGGGGTCCCCGACATGCAATTCGTCGAACACCTCCCGTGGATCTCTCCCCTGGGAATCGGGTACCACGTCGGGGTGGACGGAATCAGCCTGCTCCTCATTTTACTGACGACCTTTCTCGGGGTACTCGTCATCGTCTTCTCCTGGAAGACGGTCAACACGATGGTCAAGGGCTACATGCTCTGCCTGCTTCTGCTCCAGACGACGATGATCGGGGTCTTTGCCGCCCTGGACCTGATCCTTTTTTTCCTTTTCTGGGAGATCATGCTGATTCCGATGTATTTTCTAATCAAGCTCTGGGGAGGGGCCAACCGGGAGTACGCCTCCCTGAAGTTCGTGGTCTACACGCTCCTGGGAAGTGTATTAATGCTCGTGGGATTCGTCATCCTCTATCTGAACTATCATGACTTCGCAGAAGCGCAGCGGCTCTCTCCGGCCTACTCGTTTGATTTTCTTCATCTGCTCTCGGCCCCGCTGAGCACCGAAAAGCAGCTTCTGATCTTCCTGCTGATCTTCTTCGGTTTCGCCATCAAGGTGCCGATGTTCCCGTTCCATACCTGGCTCCCGGATGCCCATACCGAGGCCCCGACGGCGGGGAGCGTGGTCTTGGCCGGGGTCCTCCTCAAGATGGGGACCTATGGCTTCATTCGCTTTTCGCTCCCGCTCCTCCCCGAGGCGTCGCGCCTTTTCGTTCCCTTTATGTCGGTCCTCGCCGTGATCGGCATCGTTTACGGCGCATTCTTGGCCCTGGCCCAGTTCAAAGCAACGGGGACATGAAGCGCCTGATCGCCCTACTCCTCGGTGAGCCACCTGGGCTTCGTGGTCTTAGGGCTCTTCTCGCTAAACACACAGGGGATCCAGGGGGGGGTGATTCAGATGCTGAACCACGGCATCTCCACCGGGGGACTTTTCCTGATCGTGGGATTTTTGTATGAGCGGCGCCATACGCGGCAGATCTCGGAATATGGAGGTCTGATGAAGCGGTTGCCCGTCCTGGCCTCTTTTTTCCTGATCATCAGCCTCTCTTCGATGGGGGTCCCGGGGACCAATGGCTTCGTCGGGGAGTTTCTGATCCTGACGGGAGCCTTTAAGCGAAACTGGCACTATGCCGTATGGGCAATGGCCGGAGTCATCCTCGGCGCTTCTTACCTGCTCTGGCTTTTTTATCGTCTCGTCGTGGCCGATACCGATAACCCGAAGAATGAGGCCCTCCCCGATCTGGACTGGCGGGAAAGGGGCATCTGCACCGCCCTGCTCGTTCTGATCCTCTGGGTCGGACTCTACCCGTCGATCTTCCTGGACATCATCGAAGGACCCGTGAAACACGTGATCGGGCGTCTTGGAGAATCGGGCGTGATGGTCGAGGGCCCCTCGGGGCTGGAGGCGCTCTTTGCAAAGGATCCCCCAAGAGACACCGGCGCAAAGCTCCCCGCCGGCAGCGGGGCCTTGATCGATCTATCCACCAGGAGTTCACCGTGAAGGAACACCTGCTGTCCCTGATTCTCTTCTCACCCATAGCGGGCGCCGCGGCACTGATCTTCGTCTCGAACCGTCATCCCAAGGTCATTAAAGGGATGACCGTCCTGGTCTCTTCAATCTCCCTGATCGCCTCCTTCTACCTCCTTCTTGCGTATGACTCGACGGCGGGCGGATTTCAATTCAAGGAGGCCTACGAGTGGTCGAAAGAGCTCGGGGTCTCGTTCTTTATCGGCGTGGACGGGGTCGGGGTTCCGATGGTCCTCGCCTCCTCGCTGCTGATGTTTGCAGGAGTCTTCGTCTCCTGGTCCATCGAGGATCGCCTGAAGGAGTTCTATGTCAACCTCTTGACGCTCGGGGCGGCCACCATGGGCGTCTACATGTCCCTCGATCTGTTCTTCCTCTTCTTCTTCTATGAGCTCTCTGTGATTCCCATGTACCTGTTCATCACCATCTGGGGTCGGCATACCAAGGGGTATCTCGAGATGAAGGACCCGAAGAGGGACTCCGTTTCGTTTCTTTTTAATTTCAACCAAACCAGCAAGGAATATGCGGCGATGAAGCTGACTCTCTATCTGTCGCTCGGGGCCGTGGTTGCGCTGCTGGGTCTCCTGCTGGTCTATACCACCTCCGGGCTGCACACCTTCAACCTGATCGAGATCGCCGAGCATGGGCAAATCCCTCAAGGCCTCAAGAATGTTCTTTTTCTTCTGATCTTTTTGGGATTTGCCCCCATCGCGGCCATTTGGCCCTTTCACTCATGGTCGCCGGTCGGTTATGCGGCAGCCCCTCCCGCTGCAAGCATGATGCACGCGGGGGTGTTAAAGAAGCTCGGCCACTTCACCATCATTCGGATCTGCTTCTACCTCTTTCCCGAGGCGACGCAGCAGTGGATGCCGATCGTGGCGATCCTTTGCGTGATCAACATCTTCTATGGTAGCCTCGTCGCTTTTCTTCAGAAGGATATCAAATTCGTCGTCGGTTACTCGTCGGTCAGCCATATGGGATACATTTTCCTGGGCATGGCCTCCCTCAACATCATCAGCCTGACGGGCGCCGTCCTCTTTCTCTTTGCCGATGCAATGGCCATGGGCCTCCTCTTCGCCCTGGCGGGCTTTATTTATAGACAGACCCATACCCTGGATATCCCTTCCCTGGGAGGCCTCTCCCTTAAAATGCCCTTTGTCACCGGCTGTTTTATCATCGGCTCGGCGGCCTCCTTTGGGATGCCGGGTGCCATGAACTTTATCGGAGAGCTGATGGTCCTTTTGGGAGCCTGGGCCGTCTATCCCGTTGAGGCCGTCCTTGCCGTTCTCGCCGTCACGATCACCTGGAGCTACTACATTCGGATGATCCGCGCGATGTTTTTCGGAGAGAGCGCCCCGTCCATGGCGGCGGTTCATGATGCCACGCGCTTCGTGGACCGTCTCCCCCTGGTCGCGCTGGCGAGCGCGTCGGTCTTCTTCGGAATCTTCCCCGGGCGATTTATCCAAGTCATTCAAGCCGGGGTGATCCCCATTCTCCAGCGCATCGAGCATGTCGCGCCGCTGATCACACAGGCGGGAGGCCTGTTGAAATGACGATCTCCACCTCGAGCGGTCCGGTCGACCTCTCGCCGATGGCCCCGGAGCTGTGGCTCACACTCCTCTCCTGCCTCCTGCTGACCCTGGACATCACTTGGCCGAAGTTCCCCAAAAGGGGCCTGACGCTCATTTCGATCATGGGGATGGGATTGATCATCCTTGAATTGATCGGTTTCTGGATCAAGGGAGCGTCGGGAGCCCTCTTCGGAGGCATGTTCGTCCTGGACTCGCTGGCCATTTTTTTCAAGATATTCATTCTGATCGCCACGATCCTGACCGCACTTGCCTCCATGGATTACCTCAAACGAATTCCGGCCTTCCGAGGAGAATACGACTACCTTCTTCTCTTCGCGGCCCTCGGGATGATGTTCATGGTCTCGGCCAACGATTTTCTCTCGTTCTTCATCACCCTGGAATTCTCAACCTTTGGCTTCTATATCCTGGTGACGTATCTTCGGGAGGATGCGAGGTCGAACGAGGCGGGGATTAAGTTCTTTATTTTGGGGGTCCTGGCCGCCGCCTTGACGATTTACGGGATCAGCTTGATCTACGGCGCCACGGGAACCATCTACTTTAGCGAGCTCGCGAAGGCGCGGCCGGAGATCTCCGTCACCCTGCTGGTAGGCCTCCTTTTCGTCCTGGCGGGACTGGCATATAAGCTGGGAGCCGCGCCCTTTCATGTTTGGGTCCCCGACGTCTATGAGGGGGCGCCGACCCCGGTGACCCTGTTTCTCTCGATCGCCCCCAAGGCGGCCGCCTTCGCCCTAATCTTAAGGGTGACCTTCGACACCTTTCAGAGTCTTCAGGGGGACTGGTCATGGTTTATTGCCAGCTTGTCCCTCCTCTCGATGACCTACGGAAACCTCGTCGCCATTGCCCAAAAAAACATGAAACGGCTGTTGGCGTATTCCGGAATCGCCCAGATTGGCAATGTTCTCATCGGCCTGGCCGCAGGAAGCAAAATGGGGAGCGACGCCATCCTTTTTTACCTTTTAACCTATTTATTCGCCAATGTCGGCGCATTCACGGTGGTGATCGCCTATTCAAACCTCGCCAAAAGCGAACAGGTCGATGATCTGGCCGGGTTGGCCCGTCGATCTCCTCTCCTGGGTTTCGGCCTCCTGCTCTTCCTCCTGTCGCTGGCGGGAATCCCTCCCCTCGCGGGATTCGTCGGGAAGGTCTATATCTTCGCTGCGGCCATCAATCAACATATGATCTTTCTGGTCAGCGTCGGGCTGGCGAATGTGGTCATCTCCATGTACTACTACCTGTCCGTCGTCAGGCGGGTCTACAGTGTCGAGCCGGCCGAGTCAAGCCCGATCCCGCTCTCCCTTTCGCTTCGCATCGTCCTCTATAGCTGTATCGCCGGGGTGATCCTCTTGGGGGTCTACCCACAGCCCGTCAT
>Ga0209167_10000224_pt1 | contig 51744 bp, 53 predicted proteins | sample Coa_R1_9_FD_187154 | JGI IMG/M metagenome (GOLD analysis project Ga0209167, IMG submission 187154) | Surface soil microbial communities from Centralia Pennsylvania, which are recovering from an underground coalmine fire - Coalmine... | ecosystem: Environmental > Terrestrial > Soil >...
CCTTCCCGAACTTCAGAGGGCTTATAGCGAAGAGTTGAACCAGCGCACATAGCCCAATGCCAAAGCGCCGGCCTGTCCGAGCCAGAATAGCAGACCGGACCTTGTAGTGAAGTCCTTTAGACTTACCCAAAAAAGACGGTTTGCTGGATTCGGACCGGCACCGTTTGTTGGATTTGTGGTGAATGGCATTATTTGCACTGTGGATGGATTGACACTGTCATTCACAAGCAAAGTAAAGAGTTCCCAAGCGCCGGCGTCGGCAATAGTCTGGTCTGTGTGGACCGGGCACGTTATATCATTGGGACCGCCAACGCCGCCCCCGCTTACCGCAGTTACATAGTTGCCGGTCAATGTCTTGAGGGCAAACTTCATCCCCGGGCCGATGGGTGGCGATCCCCCCTGCAAAACAAGTGTGAAGGTTTCCCAAGTGCTGGCAATAGTCCGGTTTGTGTTTAACGCCACAGCATTGTTTGTGCCAAGACCGCCGCCGTTGACGGCGGTCACCAAGTTCTTCCCGTTCGAAGTCAATATGTGACCGAATAGTGTCTGCATTAGAAACTCTCCTTGGAGCAGGATTTTTCCGCTCTCACTTGTAAGGCGTTCGTTTTGATGGAACAATTTATTCGATCACAACGAACAATTCAGATTAATACCTGACCCTAAACGTCGGACTATCTTCCGGCCGCGTCGTTCGCCGGTCGTCGAGCCGCGTCGTCGTCGATGCTGTCTTCGTGCCCAATGACCTACAGGTCGGGCAAACCGGCAAGGTCGTCGCGCGGGAGCTCTACGTGGCGGCCGGGATTTCCGGCGCGATCCAGCATCTCGCCGGCATGAAGGACTCCAAGACGATCGTCGCGATCAACAAGGATGAGAAAGCGCCGATCTTCAGCGTCGCCGACTTCGGCCTGGTCGCCGATCTCTTCAAGGCGGTTCCGGAGATGACCGAAGAAGTCAAAAAGCTAAAGCACTGAGCGAACACGGCCTTCCTCGCCCACCGCGCGACACTTGACTGTCTCAGTGGCCCAGTCTTACTGTTCAACTGTTGGACTTATGGATGCCGGCCGATGGACATTGTTACGGTAAATGAGGGTGCAGGGTGTCAACTGGCGGCGGGTTGCCGGCCTTTATCAAAAGGCCGGCGCGGGAATGCATTTGGCGTAATCCCCGGCGTTGTCGAGTTCCGCGTCGCACAGCGCCTTCGACGGATATCCGTCGCGCGCCCACCATTTTTGATCTGGCGCGTGGATATTCCCGGGTGGCGGCCGCACCAGCCACCAGGGCATCTGTAGCCGCTGCTCATCCTCGATGTAGTCTAAGGTCAAGGCCGGCGTTGGCCGACCGTTTCGCGCGATCAACTGTAGATCTTCTTGCGCCGAGACCACTACCCGCGGATCGCTATCATTCGCCAGTGTATGCAGGTAGCCGATGGCTTCCGGGGTACCGATATCCGCCAGGACGCCGGCCGCGAACGCACGCTTGTAGAACTCACGGCTGTCGGCCCATTTGATGGCGTCGGCTATTCCGGTATCCGGCGGAGCCCCGAGGAAACGCTGAATTTTCTGAATGTCGGCTCGCTCGCAGATAGGATCGAATAGTGGATTATTCCGATAGCCCTCCTGTTCGACTTGCTGCAGCGACTTGATCTGCCGCTCGTAGAACGGTCTGAACTTTGGCTGGCCGCTGAGGTTCGTGTAGTTACTGCCATCCCAATCGTAGATTACCGGCCAGCTCGAACTGCAAAACGCGCCTTGATAATCAGTCAACTGATCGTCGAAGACCAGGTAAAGCTGACCGTCGCCCGCGACGTTTTGAATAACGTCGTCGAGCTCGTCCGCGTCGCTGCCGCTAGAAGGGCTCTGGCGCGCTTCGAACCCTGACAGCTTGCGGTCGACGATGTACGCGGTCCCACATCCACCGCGGGCGCCACCATTGAGCGTTACAATCAGGGTAAGATTGCCACTGTGGCGCAGGTCAGCGAAGCGAAATTCGCAGACGTCCGAATCGCCTCCGCGGTCATCGCCGTTCACTTTCACCATAAAGGAGCGAATCGCAGTTGTCGCCGGCGGATGGTTGGCCAAATTGGGCGACGCGCTTGCTGCCCAGTTGTAGGATGAGAGGGGAGCAGGCGGCAGGTCTTGCGCCCGCGGCGCCGTGCAGAAGAATAAAACCAATAGAGTGGATATGATCAGTTTTGACCGAACTTCTCGCAGGCTCACAATCTGCGCGCGAATTGCTTCTGATCAAGCGATGGAGACTGATCCAGCGCGTCGCCGCGCTTCTCAGCGGCTAAGCCTTCGGCGCGGCGGGCGCCAACGGCGCGATTTTCAGGGGAATCTCGAAGGTCACCGACTGCGGAATCTTGCACTCATTGTCGTTGCACTCCTGAAATTCGAGGGTGCCGGCCAGTTTATAATCACCCGGCTTAAGCTGCTGCTTCAGTAGTATATTTCCGACCGCAGTAAACTTGCCCTCATAGACCGGAAAGGTCTGCCCCAAGGCCTCGAACTTGCGCATCATTGGGGGCGGAAATTTGAGCGACTGATTCTGCACCAGGTCGCCGCCAAAGGTCACTTTGGTCACAGTATATTCAGGCGGCAGCGGCGCGCCGTAGATATGCCATCCGGGTCCGACGTCGAAAGCTGCGCTGACGCCGAGTTGATGTCCGCTGTAGCTCTTGGCGTCCGAGACTGTGACTTTCGCGGTGACATCCTCTGCATGGAGCGTGACTGAGTTACTGCCGACGCCGAAGTCCGTGAGTAGAATCTCCGATGCGGTCGGACGCTCCTGATAGTCAGGTAGAAAGAGCTTGTCTTTCACTGTGCCGTCGGGCGCGATCAGATACTGACCCGGAAACGGGATGCCGTAAAAGCGTGTGACGTCCGGCGGCACGTTGATGTTGAGAATGCCGAATTTGCGGATTACCGTGCTGCCCTTGTCGGAGAGCATCGGATAGCTGATCTGGTAGGCGCTGGTGAAGCGGCTCAGCACGTCTTGCGAGTCGTAGGTGATCGACGCGACGTTGATCCCGTTACGCTTGAGGGCCGCCGATGATTCCTGCAGCTCGACGAGCTGCGAGCGGCAGTAGGGTCACCAATCGGCGCTGCGCAAAAAAACCAGCAGAAGCCCTTTCGGACCCATCAGGTCGTGCATCGACCGCGCCGCGCCATGCTGATCGGGTAGGCTGAAATCGGGAACCCTGTCGCCGATTTTCGGTCCGGTCTTGAGACCGTCATTCTGCGCGGCGACGAACGTGCTCCAGAGCCTGGGCTCGGGCTTTTGTCCGGCGCTCATCTGCTTGAGGACTTCGCGAAAGGCGTTCGACTTGGTGTCGGTATCCATCGTCGCGGTTTGGTCGCCCGAAGATGCTGTACTCATTGAAGCGCTCCCGGTTTGATCCGTCTGCGCGGCAAACGATTGCGGGTTGCCGAAGGTTGACGCTGCTAAAAATGCAGCCAGACCGACGCCGGCCAGCAGCCGCTTGCGTGGGCCCAACCCTTTTCCCACCAGCCCCTGTTTCGACTCTCTCAGCATCCGATTTTTATGGCATCAATCGCGCTGCCCTCGCAATCACCAAGCGCCGCGTCAATGCGGTTTTCCTTTTGAGCATCGCGGACGTGGAGTAAGAAGAGATTTGGCGTTCATTGCAGTTGGAGTAAACATGGACGATCTGCATTGGCGTTCCGCGTTCGAGCTAGCTGCGATGATCCGGCGGCGCGAGCTCAAGCCGAGCGAATTGATGACGGCGACGATCGCGCGCATCGAGCAGCTCAATCCGCGTCTCAACGCCTTCTGTGCGACCCGTTTCGACGAGGCGCTGGCCGAGGCGCGGAGGCTGGACGAGCGCCGCGGGCGCGGCGACGCGGACCACTCGCCGGCCGGCCTGCCGCTGGCGCGTCTACCGCTCGGCGCGGAGCGCCATCGGGATGATCTGGTGCCACAGGCGACCCATGCCTTCGAGCTCGCGCGCCCGTGGAATGATCACTGGCCGAAGCTTTAGCTACTGACGCGCTGCCATTGTGCTCAGTGCGTGGCGGCGACGCGCGCGGGCGTCTCACCCGGCGCCAACTTGCCGATTCGGACCAACTCCTCGCGTAGGCTCGCGCGGGAAAGCGGTTTGCACAGCACCGCCGCCGCCCCCATCTGGTAACTCTGCGCGATGTCGTGATCGTAGAGCGAACTGGTTATCACGAAGGCCGGCACCCCGGCACAGGCCTCGTTCGAGCGCGTTGCGGCCAGCACGGCGAAGCCGCCGTTTTTCGGCAGGCGCAAATCCACCAGAATCAGATCGGGGCGGTCGTGCTCGGTAAATTGCGCGATCAGGCCGACCGCCTCGTCGGCGGTTTCCGCGACGATCACCTCGCTGGCCTCGCCGAGCAACTGCTTGATAACGGTAAGCGCGATGAATGAATGCTCGGAGTTGTCTTCGACCAGGAATATCCGAACCCCAAGTTCAGGCATGAAGCGGTCTTCGTTATTCATTTGTCTCCGGTGAAGCTTCGTTCACGAGTTCCCGCGAAACTGCACTATCCATTTGTGATCGTGAAACCCTCGCCACTGAGCTCTTACTCAACAGCCGTGCCAAGAGGTTCGAATAGTTGCGGCTCGGGCGGCGCAGTCGGCATCCAGCGAACCCGAGCGTCGTAGTTCTGCCAATTTATGGAAAATCGAGCGAGTAAAGCTCACTAAAGCCTAGAATCAGACAAATTGGAAATATTGTAAAGCTTGGCGCGGAGGCGATTTCCCCGTGGCCTTTGCGACGGCGGGACAGGATACGATACAGAGCTCAAGCGCGATCGTTTCATTTTCGATACGCTCATTGCAGTCCAGATACGGGCGGCGGCCATTTTCGGACTATGCGAGGTGATCACACAGGATGACTTTGGAGTCTGAGGATAAGGTTGCTCACCCCGAGGCTTCGGCGACGGTTCCGGAAGCGGCAATCGAAACCACTGCACCGCCGAGCCCATCGCACGACGAGTTCGATCCGGTGCGCTGGGAATTACCGGTCATTTGCAAGGATTGCGGGCGGGATTTCATCGTGCCCTATCGGCACTTCAAGGCGGGCGTGGTGTTCCACTGTCCGCATTGCCACGGCTCGTTCGTGCCGCTGCTTAAGATGTATCACGCGGTCCGCGAGGTGTTCGAAACCTTCTACGCGCGGCGGCGGCTTGCGCGGGACGAATTCGCGCGGTCGGGGGGCGATCAGACGCGTTTCGAGCGCAAGCAGGCGAACGAGCTCGAGGATTTCCGCAAGGCGCTGGCCAAGCTAGCGCACGCGATGCGTCCGGCGGGCAAAATGGTGAAACCCAAAGGTTTCGGCGCCATGTTTACTTAGCTGCCGCTTGAATTATCACCTGGCCGCAACTTGGTAGCCATGATCGGCGAGCCGTTGACCGACGTCGCGGAGATGGTCGGGGCCGCGCGTCTCGAGTTCGAGGACGACGCGCGCCCCGCCGATCGCGATATCAGAATGGTCGCGATCGTGCTCGACAGCCCGCACGTTGGCGCCGCTCTCGCCGATCAGCGCCAGCAGCTTCTGCAGCTCGCCCGGGCGATCGTGCAGATCGATCTGGAGCCATGCGCGGCGGCCCGCCTTGACGAGGCCGTAGCCGATGATGCGATCGAGCAGATTAATGTCGATATTGCCGCCGCTCAGGACGATGACGACGCACTTGCCGCGTAATTCGCGCCCGAGCTTGAGCGCGCCCGCCAGCGCCGCGGCGCCGGCGCCCTCGGTGAGGAGCTTGAGCCTTTCGAGCAGAAGCAGCACGGCTTCGCCGATCTCAAAATCATCGACCGCGACGACCTGCGCAACGCGTTCGCGAATGAGTGCGAAGGGCAGTTTGCCGATCCGGCCGGTCGCGAGACCGTCGGCGATGGTATCGACCTGCCGCCCGATCGACGCGGCCGCGCCTGCAGCGAGACTCGCGCTGAGCTGCGGCGACCCCGAAGCCTCGACTCCGATCACCTCGGTTTGCGGAGCGCGCACGGCGAGCGCGGCGACGATTCCCGCGATCAGGCCGCCGCCGCCGACGGGCACCATCACGACGTCGGGAGTTACCTCGTCAGCGATCTCAAGACCGATCGTGCCCTGACCTGCGATCACCTCGGCGTCGTCGTACGCATCGATAAAGGTTGCACCGGTGCTCGCGCGGAGCGCTGCGGCCGCCTCGCGCGCCGCCTGATAGTCGGCGCCGGCCAGCATGACTTGTTGGCCGTATCCGCGGGTCGCGTCGATCTTCGCGATCGCCGCGCTCTGGGGCATCACGATCGTGGCGCGCGCGCCGGCGCGGGTCGCCGCATAGGCGATCGCCTGACCGTGGTTGCCTGCCGACGCTGTAATCAGCCCGCGCGCAGTATCCTGAGGGTCGAGTGTGACGATCCGGTTATAAGCGCCGCGGATTTTGAACGAGCCGGTTTTCTGCAGGTTCTCCGGCTTGAGATAGACCTTGGCGTCGAGCAGGCGGTCGAACGTCGCGCTGCGCGCCAGTGGCGTTGGCGTGAGAATTCCCCGCAGCCGCTCCCGCGCCCGTTCGATCGCGGCGAAATTAAACTCCGCAGCGCCCGCCGATTTCGCGGCGATCTCCGGTTCCTTCTCTGGGTCTTGGCCGGTGCCGGGGGCTGTCACTTAACGTCGCTAGCTATGCTGACGATGCGCGGTGAACTGGCGCGGCGTGACGGCGCCGAAGCCGCCGCCGGCGAAATCGACCTGGCGGCAGGCGCCGCTCGCGTAATCGAGGTCCAGCAGCAGGTAGCGAATTGGCCGCTTTTTCAGCGCGGCGATCAACCCGGCGATGCTCGCACGATCGTCCAGGGCGATCGCCGCGACCTCGGCCACTTCGAGACGGCTCGCGGCGAGAAAACGGCGGGCGGCTTCCTCGCTGGAAAAGGCGAGCGCGCCGGCCCACGATTGATCCTTTTCCTGAAACGCGATGATCGCCCCTTGGGCGTCCACCAGGAAATTCAGCTCCGCGCAATCGAGCGCGTTCACGCCGCTTCGACCTTCAGCTCGCCGCGGCGAATCGCGGCGGCGCGCTCGCGCACAAGGGCCGGATAGGTGTAGTAATGCTCGCCGCTCAGATGCAGGAAAGAATCCGCGTCAACGTCTTCGAGTTCGAGCGCCTCGATTTGGCTTTCGGCGGCAGCGCGGCTGGGTGCGCGCAAGATGAGTTCGTAGAGCGTCCGTCCCTGCGCCGACTGGAAGTCTTCGCGCGGCGGCAGCGCCGCGGAGTCGAGCCTGCCAGCGTGATAGTTGTCGAGGATGAAGCGCAGCGCCTTGAGCTCATGGCGCAGGAGGTCGATGGCTTTCAGCGGGCGGTGATTCATGCTGCCCTCGATCTTATCGCCGCTCCACCCGCATTCCAACCGCCGCCCTATCAAGCAACTTGAGAGCGACCACTTAATACCTACGGAATACGCGCGACCTATTCCCAGTGAGCACCTGCGACCCGGCTTTGAGGTGCTGGCGGATTTCGTCGTGTAGCGTCCCGCCTGCCGTATGACGAAGTTCGCCGCCGAGTCTAGTGCGTGCCGGAATCGGACTCGTCGCCGTTGGCCGTATGGCGCTGCGCGAGAAAACGCTCGAGGCGGTCGCGTCGCACGATGAACTGGCGGCCGTCGCGAACGATCAGACGTTCGCGCTCAAAGCTGCTGAGATACTCGGTGACCCGCGGCCGTGAAGCGCCCACCAGTTCGGCCAGATTTTGATGCGTCGCGGGCACCGTCAGGCGCACGCCCCGGCCGTCGGTAACGCCGAAATTGTCGCTGAGTTCCAGGAGGATCAGCGCCACGCGCTCCTCGAGCGTGCAGCTCATGAAATTCGCGCAGCGCAACTGCACCAAATCCCACCGTCCCGAGTAACTGGCGGCCATGTGTTTGAAGTCCGCAGAGGCAATGCCTAGAGCGATCTCGACGAAGAGCGCCAAAGTGACGGCGCCAATCTGACAGTCAGTCACTGCTTCGCAACGGAAGTTATATCTGATCCCGGCGGCCGCGGGCGGAACCCCCGGGATCATGCCCGGCGCAACCATGATGACCAGCGTGCGATCGCCCTTGCGATTGCGGCAAGTGATGCGTGCGATTCCCGAGAGCAAGATGTAGGCAGATTCGGGCGACTTCTTCCTATCGAAAATGATCCCGCGGCTCTTTACCCGGGTCAGCACGAGCGCATCGGCAAGGCGGTTCAGCCGGCGCGAGGTGAGCCAGGAAATATTCCTAAGTCCTTGCAATCTTCGGATTCCTGACATTCGCGTCGTTGGCATTGCCTCAATTTAGCAGAACCGCCGAAATATCCTTCTGATCTTCGCTGCACTTAGTTCTCCATATAACCGAATCGGCTTGGCCGCGCGATCGCGACAGGCATAGCGTGAGAGCTGCGGAAATAATCTCCAGCTAGTAATATGCGGTTACTCCGCAAGAGAGAGCTTACGAAACTGCGGCGAGACTAGCGCGACCTCGCACATGATAAAGTCGTGATCGGAGACGCGGCGGCGGAGAAATGACGCGCTTGCCGCGACCGCACGCGCGGAGTGCGGCAGCGGCGCGAGTCCGCGCACCGCGATCCAGTCCAGATTCGGCCGGAGCCATCGGGGGATCGCCCGAAAGAAGGTGAAAGTCCGCTTGTCACGCGCGTTCGCGCCATCGACCTCAAATTCAGCCTGCGCGAGGCGGGCGAAGAGCGTTTCCCATCGGCGCGGATCGGATAGCCGGCGCGGCTCGCGCAAAAGCTTGAGCATGCCGGCGCCGACGGCGCGCGCATTATGAAGCGCGATCGTCGTTGTATTCAGGTCGCCGCCGATGATTGCCGGACCTCCATCGGGAATCTGCGCGAGATATTCACGCATCTGCCATTCGCGGCCCGGGGGATCCCACCGGCTGTTGAGATGGACCACGCCCAGCGTGATGGGACGGCCGTTGAAGCTCGCGCGGGCAATAACTCCCGCCGGTCCACCAGCCATCCGCGTGAGCCGCGGATGGAGAAAGCGGTTGGGAATTGGCGCTGCGCGGACCTCCTCGAGGGGCTGGCTGCAGAGAATGGCATTGCCCTTCAAGGCGGTCGGTTCGCCGTCGGCTCTCTTCACGCCGAACTGCGGGAGGAACGCGAGACTCATCTTGAGGGCGGCAGCGAGCTCGGCCGCGAATTCCCGCCATGCCGATCGACGATGGCGCCAGTCGGCCTCGCACAACAGAATCACCTCGGCGCCGGCCAGCGGAGCGCGTTGCAAACACTTGATAATGCCGTCGAGCCGGGCGCCGCCGCGCGCGTTGAAGGCAACAACCTTGATCGAATCCCTCTTGATCGAATCTTCGCGCCGCGGCGTTGCGCGATTCACAATGATCGGGGCGAAGCGATGCGCCCGCCCTCGCCGCTGAGAGACCTCGTCAAGCCGGCTGTCCATTGATTCTCTAACGCAGCTCCCAGGAGTGGCGGAGGCTCGGGGGGTCAGCCCGGCCTGACGCTTCGCCTAGGACTTTCCCTGGTCGCGCAGCGCCTGCAGCAACTCTTCGAGCTTGGTCATCGGCGCCGAGCAGGCGTGATTGCGGCATAGGTAGGCCGTGAGCCGCCCTTCGATCTGGCGCTTGCCGCGCAGCGCTTCGGGCACCATCGCAGCGTCAGTCGCGTCGGGCGCGATCGCGTAGAGCGCGAGATCCGGGACGTGGATTTTGCCGAGCGCCTTGAGCCAGCCAGCGAATTCGGGCGAAGCGCGATCGCCGACCAAAGCTATTTCGGTGGGGCCGTTCTCATAAAGGTCCACCGCTTCGAGCATGTGCGCGAAGGCAAATGGTTGCTTCTCCATCATCGGCGCAAACAGGCAGAGCGTCAGGTCGGCGGCTTTCATGTAGCGCTCGTCGCCGGTATAGGCGTGCAAACGCAGCAACGCCATCACGGCGGCGCTGTTCCCCGATGGCGTCGAGCCGTCAAACGCCTGCTTGGAGCGCGCGATCAGCCGTTCATGATCGTCCGAGGTAAAGAAGAATCCGCCCGCCTCGCGATCCTCGAAACGCTCGAGCATCACCGCGGCCAGAGTCTGCGCGTGAGCGAGATAGCGCGGGTCGAGCGAGGCCTCATAAGTATCAATCATCGCGCCGGTGAGCAGCGCATAATCTTCGAGGTAGGCGTTGAAGCGCGCGACGCCGTCCGTGCAGGAGCGTCGCAGCGCGTGGCCATCCCAGAGGCGGCTCATCGCGAAGTCCGCTGCACGCTGCGCCGCCACCAGATAGCGCTGCTCGCCGAGTGCGCGATAGCCCTGCGCCAACGCGCTGATCATCATGCCGTTCCAGGCCGCGAGAATCTTGTCGTCGCGCCCCGGATGAACGCGCTGCTCGCGCGCGGCAAATAGTTTTTCCCGCGCCGCGGCAAGCTTCGCAGTCATCGTGGCTTCGTCCATTCGAAACATCTTTGCCGCTGATGAGACATCGATCGTGCGATGCAGAATGTTACTCGACTCGAAGTTGCCCTCGGCGGTGACGTCGAAGTAGCGCGCGGCGATCGTCGCCAGCTCCTCGCCCAGCACGGCGTGAAATTCCGCCGGCGTCCAGACGAAGAATTTGCCCTCTTCACCCTCGCTATCGGCGTCTTGACTCGCATAGAAGCCGCCCTCTGGGCTGGTCATCTCGCGGATCACATAGTCGAGCGTCTCGCGCGCGACCTGCGCGAATGCCGGCTCGTCAAGCGCTCGCGCGGCGTCCAGATAAAGCCGCCCCAGCAGCGCGTTGTCGTAGAGCATCTTTTCGAAGTGCGGCACGAGCCAATGATCATCGACGCTGTAGCGATGGAAGCCGCCGCCAAGCTGATCATAGATGCCGCCCCTGGCCATCTTGGTCAGCGTATGGCGAATCATCTCGGCATAGTTGGCGGCGCGGCTGCGGGCGAAAGCGCGCAGGAAAATTGCAAAAACGAAGGTGTTGGGAAATTTCGGCGCGCCGCCGATTCCGCCGTGTTCACTGTCGTAATGCTGCGTCAACGCCCGCGCCGCCTCGATCATCAGACCCGGCTTGATCGCGCCGCCACCCTCCGGCACGGCCATCGCGGTGAGCGCTTTCGCGAGCCGCTCGACATTGCTGCGGATGTCGTCGGGTTTGTTGTGATAAGCGTTGGTGATCGCGGCGAGAACGCGTGCAAAGCCCGGCATCCCCTGGCGATCCTCCGGCGGAAAGTAGGTGCCGCCGTAAAACGGCCGGGTCTCCGGCGTCAAAAAGACCGTCAACGGCCATCCGCCGCGGCCGGTCAGCAACTGCACGGCGTCCATGTAGATCTGATCGAGGTCCGGACGCTCCTCGCGATCGACCTTAATCGCAACGAAGTTGTCGTTCATCGCGCGCGCGATAGCCTCGTTCTCGAACGACTCCCGCTCCATCACGTGACACCAGTGGCAGGCTGAATAGCCGATCGAAAGCAGGATCGGCTTGCCCTCCTCGCGCGCGCGGGTGAGCGCCTCCTCGCCCCAGGGATACCAATCCACCGGATTGTGAGCGTGCTGACGCAGGTAAGGACTCTGCTCTTTGATTAAGCGATTGGGCTTGCGCCCAGCGGCCTCGCCCGAACTATGCCCCGAACTCATAGGGTTATTATCCTCGATCCGCCGGGCTGCGGCCGGCATGGATCAGTCAGACTAACGGGCGTCGAGGGTTGCGGCTACCGTCGCGCGGCGATGTGCAGGCGCTTGCCCGCGTCAATTCGTATTGCAACCCTTGCGGTCGATGGTAAAGGCCAGATTGGAGGGCGATTCGCGCGCGGGGAGCGCCGAGCCGATGCCGGCGCGAGACTCCGCGTGGCGCGATGCGGCGCCGATCGTAATCGCCTTGGCCGCGATTCTCTTCTTCGCGCGTCTGGGGACGCGCGCGCTGTGGGCGTCCGAGTTCCGCTGGGCCGAGATCGCCCGCGAGATGCTCGTCACACACAACTATTTTTGGCCGACGCTTAACGGTCACGTCTATTATGACAAGCCGCTCGGCTCCTATTGGTTGGTCATAGCCGCAACCTGGCTGACCGGCGGGATGAACGAAGCGGCCGCGCGCATTCCGTGCGCGGTTGCGGGCTTGATCGCGGTCGCACTCGTGATTCTGCTGACCCGCCGCCTCTACGACTTGCGCACCGGTGTATTCGCCGCCGCCGTTCTCGCCACGAGCTTCAGTTTCGTATTTTTTTCTCGCCACGCTTCCGCCGACGTCGAGACCGTCGCCGGCGAGCTCGCAGCACTAACGCTTTTTTTGCGCTATCAGCATCGCCCCATCGGATGGTGGATCCTCGCGCTCTGGATCATTATGGCGCTGACCTCTCTGACCAAGGGCTTGCTCGGCTTTGTCCTGCCGCTTTTGGTGATCGGCGTTTACTCATCCTTCGCCGACGGCTGGAACTCGTTCACTGGAGGAATGCTGCTCGGCTCATTGTCCGACCGCATTGGCTACGCGCTGGAGCGCCATCGATGGTTCTTCAACTGGCGTACGCCGATCGCAATTGCGGTTGCCGCCAGCATCTACTACTGGCCGTTCGCCATCTCGCACGAGCAAACCGGCTCGGCCAAAGGGCTGGCGATGGTCTATCGCGAGAACGTCGTGCGTTATTTCGCCCCGTTCGATCACGTCGGGCCAATCTACCTGTATACCTACGTAATCTTCGCGCTGATGGCGCCGTGGTCGGTGTATTTGCCCGCGGCGCTCGCGCACGCGCATCGAGCGAATCAGGAAGCCCGCACTGAGCGGGATAGAGATCGCTTCGTGCTGAGTTTTTTCTGGGCAACGTTCATTTTTTTTACCCTCGCGGGTTCGCGGCGCAGTTATTATCTGCTCCCGATATTGCCCGCCGCCGCGATACTCGTGGCGCGATTACTCGCCGAACCGCTCGACCGGTTAAGCCGGACCGCGCGGATCTTGCTCAAACTTGGTTTCGCCGCGATCGTTATCGCGGTGACTGTTTCGAGCCTTGCCTTTCTTCCACCGCGGCTCTTCATGCCGGATCCCTACGCCTTGCTGCCGAATGCACCCGAGCGCGGGGTTTTGGCGGTGTATTGGATTGGCTCCGCGCTCGCGCTCTGCTGGGCGCTGCGCCGCTTGACCTCGGCCCGGGTCTTTTTCGCCACGGCGACCGTCGCGTGGCTCTTCATGTTTTATTTTTTCGTTTTCGCGATGCCTGCGGGCGACGCCTGGCGCGGCGAGAAACCCTTCGCCTATCGGATCCGCGACCTGATTGGTGCGGACACGGCCGCGCTCGCTTTCTATCGGGTGGGCGGTCCCGTCTATTACCTCGATCTGCCGCACTCGGTGCCGACCTATGAATCGCGACGCGAACTGGATCAGTCGATCAATACAGGCGCGACGCGATGGGTCGTCGTGCGGCAACGCGATCTCCAAATACTCGACGTCCCGGCCGCCGTCGTCGCGCGTGAAGCCGTGTTTCCGTGGGACTCCAAGGAGCATCGCCTCAATGCGATGGTCCTCGTGCGGGTCGGTGCGCCGCCCGCTCAAGAGTCGCCGTGAACGCCTCCGACAGGATCAACCTTCGCCCAAGGTCAAAAGGAGCGCGGCGGCGGGTTCGTCTCGTCAGGAATTTTCTCGCGCCGGCTAAGTCTGAATAAATCCGCCGCGCCAAGGATCATCCGCCACGCGCTCGGGAATTCGAGGTTGCCGCCCTCGGCTTGCGGCTCTGGGTCGATAATCTGTTTGCGCCCCTCGTGCCATTGTACGAGCAGCATCTGGTGGCCGATTTGGCGGCCTGTTTCGCGATCGATAGCGAAATCGCCGAAAAAGGTTGTAGTTCGCAGGTCGGCGAAGGCGGCGCGCAATTGAACTTGATCAAGCGAATCGCAGGCGCGGACCGCCGCCAGAGTGATTAGCCCGGCAGCGTAAATCTGCGCTGCGGGATAATCGCAAGTGCTGCCCGCCGCGAGGATTCTGCGCGAAAATTCGGCCGGTCGCGGCCCCAGCTCCGGCACGATGTTGAAATCGCGCTCCCATTGGCTCGGACCAACGATACCTTCGGCGTCGTCGCCGAGGTCCTGGCGGAAGCGCTCGACGCCCGCAGCAACACATCCGAGCACCGGAACTTTGAGCTCACGGGCGGACGCCACACGCATCATCGCGAGGTCGTAGTCATAACCTCCGGCGCTCACGAAAGCGTTGATCCGGTTGCGGCGGATTGCGCGCGACAGGCTCGCGGGCGTGTGCTCAGGGCGGAAGGTGCCCGCGTATTTCATGCGCAGCCGGACGCCGTGCAGCCAGGCGCGTCGGGTCTTGGCGGCGCGTTCGAGGCCGGCGCTAATCGCCCCGGCGAAAGGGGTGGGGGCGGTCGCGACGGCCAGCCGCTTGCGCCAGAACTTGAGCGTGGCGAGTAGATCTATCAGGCCGGTCATATACGCGCTGGCCGGGGTGAGAACGCTCACGAGCATCCGGACGTTATGGGCGTGAAGCTGATCGGCTGCGCCGCCGTGATTGATCATCAGGCGACCCGCCTCCTCGCACAATGGCGCGGCGACGCGCGTCAGCCCGCTTGAGTAGGGGCCGAAGATCAGGTCGCAAGGGCGACCGAAACACAGTTCGCGATAGATTTCGCGCGCGCGATCAATCCGGCTGGCGTCGTCGAGACAGCGCAGGGCGACATCATAATGCTGCCCGCGGACGATGACGCCGCCGGCTTCGTTCGCGTCAGCGACGAACAGGCGCAGGGCCCTCTCGCCTTGACGCCCCATCGCGGCGTATTTGCCCGTCAACGAAAGCGAGAGGCCGAGGGTGAGCTGGCGCGTCATCGGCTTCTCAAGGGGAGCGGATTTCTGCGCGGCCGTCGCGCATCACGACGATGCCGCCGGCGTTGGCGGTCTCGAAGGAAAAGCGCCGGTGTTCGCCGCCTTCGTCAGCGGACCAAATCGAAGTAGTGAGCGAATCGCCCGGGAAGATTGGACGGGCAAAGCGCACGGCGAGCTGTTTCAGGCGAAGCGGGTCGCCGCCGCAGAGCGTGTCAGTCACGGCGCGAGCCGCGAAGGCCATCGCGCACAGGCCGTGAACGATAATGCCCGGCAGGCCCGCCATGTTGGCGACATTGTCGTCAACATGTATAGGATTGCGATCGCCCGAGGCTTCCGCGTAGCGAAAAGTCTGATCGAGAGCAATCGTTTCGGTGACCTCCCATAAGGATGCGCCGCGCGCGACTGCGTCGTTCGGAACATGCAACTCGGATCCGGCCGCCGGAGCGCGCCGACCTCGGATCAAAACGGTGAAGCGGATGCGGCTGACGGCTTGGTCGTGCTGGTTCGACGCGCGCAGCTCGAGCGTCAGCGATTCACCGCCGCTGACCGACGCGATCGCGGCGATGCGCGCTGCGGGAAAAATCCGATCCCCCGGACGGATCGGCGCGAGCAACTCCATCTCCTGCGCAGTATGCAGCAGGCGGAGCAGGTCGGCGCGGAGCTCGGGATCAGTCAGCGCGGTAATGAGCGGAAGCCAGGTGACCACCACCGGGTACAGCGGTGGCGCGACGATGCCGCCGGGGACGTCGGCATCGAAGTAACGCGGATTATCATCGCTGCAGGCGCGCGCGTAGTTTTGAATCGAAGCGAGCGTCACGTCGGCCGGCGCGCTGGAATATGCTTTGCCGAGGCAGGCGCGATTCAGAGGCATTGCGGGTTCCTGGCGGTAACCGCGGATCAGTCGATTTCGTGACCGTCGACAAAGACCGCTTTCAAATTTAGCGCGCGGTCGAGCAGGATCAAATCAGCGCGTTTGCCCAGCGCGACCGCGCCGCGATCGGCCAACCCGAGGACTCGCGCCGGACCCTCGGCGGCCATCTGAGCATAGCCGAAGGGATCGAGACCGCCGCCGAAAACGGGATCGTTTACGGTGAGCCGCAGCCCCTCGAGCATCGTGACGACGCCGCCCGCCAGCGCGCCGTCGGGGAAACGCGCCGCGCCTTCTCGGACTTGTACCCGGCGCGAAGCGTCGCCAAACATCGGTAGCTCAGCGTCGGGCTGCACACCGGCCAGCGCGACGCAGTCGCTGGCGACGAGGGTTTGCCCGACCGTCCGAGCCGCTCGCACTAACGCAAACATCGCCGGATGAATATGCACGCGGTCCGGAATAATCGCGGCGGCTGCCGGCGAGGGTGTCAGCGCCGCACCAACGATACCCGGCTCGCGATGATGCAGCGGGCGCATCGCGTTGAAGAGATGCGTAAACATGCGGGCGCCGACGGCGACGGCCGCCAACGCCTCATCGCAGGTCGCGTCGCTGTGACCCAGTGAGACGGTAACGCCCCGCGCGACAAATTGCCGAATCGCGCCAAGCGCGCCGTCAAGTTCCGGCGCAAGGGTTATCAGCCGGAGAGTTTTGAGCGCGAGCATCCGGGCGAGCGCCTCGCCATGCGGCAGGCGCTGCAGCGGCGGATGTGCGCCGAGATGGCGAGGTGAAATAAACGGTCCTTCAAGATGCATCCCGAGGATCGTCGCGCCGCTCAGCTTGCGAGCGTCGGACGGGCTTTGCGCAGCTTCGCGCTGACGCGTCATCGCCGCGGCGATCATAGCGTCGCAGCGCTCGATCGTCTCCAGCGGCGCGGTGATAACGGTCGGCAGCCAGCTTGTCGTGCCCTCGCGCGCGAGTGCGTATGAGAGCCTGAGAACGTCCTCGATCGAAGCTGACATGACGTCGATTCCGTAAGCGCCGTTGACCTGCAGATCGATGAAGCCCGGCAGAACCACATCGTCGAGCGGCGCATGCCGCTCGCATATCGCAGTTACGGTTTCGCCAAAGACGACTGTGCGAGACTGCCCGGAGGAGTCGAGATGCCCGCTGAGCTGGTGCAGGTCGGCGACAGCGCGCCCGCTAGTTGGCACGGAATTTTTCGCGCAGCAGGCGCGCAAAACGCGGCAGGTAGATCAGGTCGAAGGTGTCGTCCTTGCCGGGAAACATCGCGACCGCGGCGCCCTTGAGCCCGCGCACGTGTTCCCACGCTTCCTCGAGGGTCATCGTGTCGTCCTGCGCGATCGTCGCGAAGACCAGATCGACCAGAAAGCGCAGCCTGCGGATCTGCTTGTTTTCGTGCGCTACGCGCGCGGCCAAATTCTCGTCAGCCATCGAGGCGGAACTATAGCGCGATCGCGCCCAGCTGTCGCGAGGCGCGGTCATGCGACGCGCAGCTTGTGTTCAAATCGGCGCAATGGCAGGCTCGTTCGATTGTGACGCAACCTCGCCTCAAGAGCAGTTTCATCTATCTCGGCAACGCCGTGAATGACCTGCGCGGCAACTGGCTTACACTCGCGATCGGACTGGCGCCGCTGGCCTTGCTTGCTGCGGTCTGCCTGTTGCCCGACGCGCTCAATCTGCAGCATCTGCTCGCCGATCGCTTTACGCCGGGGACGCGTCACGTCGCGTGGCTTCCGATCCAGGAGCCCTACGCGCCTTCGCTCGCGGATACCGCGCCGCTCTTCCCGCCATGGGCCATCTCGCTGTTCCACCTGATGGTTCTGATCCTGGCCTTCGCCGGCGAGCTGGTGGTGCTATGCGCGGTGCGCCGGATGCGCTCCGGAGCGCTCCAGGAGCCAGTCGCGACCGCAGTGATCGCGATCTGGCAGGATTCGGTGAAGCTGCTGCCCGCCTTCTTCTGGGTGGTGATTTTGCATCTGGCCGTGCCGTTTGTCGCCCTGTTCATCCTGCGCATCTACGTGGTTGGCGACGCCTGGCTGGCGCTTCTGCTCTATCTGCTCGACGTCGTTTTGATCGTGCTTGCGCCGACGCTCTACCTCTGGCTCTACTTCGCGGAATACGCGCTGGCCTTCGATGGCAAGCACAGTTTCCACGCGCTGTTGTTCAGCCGGGATCTGATGCGCAAGCGCTTCTTCCGGGTCGCAACGAGGGTCGTCGTATTTCTCGCGGTCTGGTCGGGCTACGACTCATGGGCGGCGGCGGTCTTCTTCGTCGTCAGTCTGATCCTCGGACCGGTCGGCGTGCTCACCGGATATTTCTGGGCCGTGATTTTTCTGGTTGAATTCGCGGCGGTCGCTACAACCTACGTGACGATGGCCTTCTTTGTGGCGGCGAGTGCGCGGCTCTATCAGGACCTGGTGGGCGACCGCGCGGAGCAGGTCGTCCCAGTGCAGCCCTTACCGGCGCCAGCGCCGCTCGCCAGCGTCGACGCGCAAGCTTAGGCTCGGACTCAGGCCAGATTCGCCAGTCGGGCGATCGCGCGCACGGTCACCTGAATCGGCGCCAGGCTTAACGCGGGCATCGCGCGCAAGTCCCGCATCAGGCGATCAACCTCGAGCTCGCTGCGTCGGCGTCCATTCGCGGGCGGCGGCGCGCCATTACCGCCGGTGCGAAGCCGTGCGCGGCAGAGCTGGATCCGCGCCCAGGCTAGCTCCGCGCGCAAATCACTCGCGGCGCGCCGCTCCCACCTGTCCCGATGACGCAGCCCGTCAATCGCGCCTTCGAGCGTCGCGAAATCAAACTGCTCGCTCATACCGAAATAGACCCGCGCAATTTCCGCCGCGTCGCCGACCCCGGCAAAACTTAAATCGAGAATGTTGAGCAGATGATTGGCGAAACCCAGCCGCGCCAGTTCAAGCGCCAGCGCTTCCTGTTGCACCGACGCGCGTAACTCGCGATAGGTGCGCTCGAAGCGTTCGCGCTCGACGCCGGTGAGTGCGTCCTCGAGATGCTGCAGCAGATCGGCGAAGGCGGGTTTGAAACGCTCCACGATCGCGCCGAGGCTTTCGCTTGACGCCCGTTCCGCACGGGTAATCGACCAGGCGCAGGCGCGCCGCGCGGTCTCGCCCAACGCCAGGAAGGTTTCGACTTCCGCGGTTGCCTCCATCCCCGCCGCATCCCGATGGACCTGGTCAGCACGAGCGCGCAGATCGATCACGTCTGCGGCGATAAGCCAAGCTAGCACCGCCGCGAAAGTTTCCAGATCGAAGTCAAGCTGCAGATTGAAGACAAAGGCCGAACCCATCAGATCCACCAATTCGTTGGCGACGCGGGTCGCGATCAACTCGCGCCGCAAACCGTGATTGGGCAGGTCGGCCGCGAATTCATTGGCGATGGCCCCCGGGAAGTAGGGCCGCAAGTAGCGCTCGACCAGATATGGGTCTTCGGCGAGTTCGCTTGACGTCAACACCGACGCGAGGTCGATCTTGCTCACCGCCGTCAGTTCGGCGAATTCCGGCCGCGTGAAGCCCGGCGCGCCCGGCTGCGAGCGCATCTCCGGACGCACTAACGCGCGCTGGGCAAGCACGCTGGCATGCTCAGCGATGGCCGCCGGATCGCTCCGGCCGCGCGCTTGCTCGAGGCTCAGCAGCAGCGCCTGATCGCGATTGTCGCGCAACACGCTCGCGGCGACTTCTTCGGCCGCGGCCGCGAGCAGGCGATTGCGCTTGCCCTCGCTCAAGGCGCCGCGTGCGACCACCGGCTGCAGCAGAATCTTGAGGTTGACCTCGTGATCGGACATATCGACGCCCGCGGAGTTATCGATCGCGTCGGTGTTGATCCGGCCGCCCGCGGCTGCGTATTCGATACGCGCTTTTTGCGTGAAGCCGAGGTTCCCGCCTTCGACCGCGATTTTGCAGTGCAGTTCCCCAGCCGTCACGCGGCAGGAGTCGTTGGCATGGTCGCCGACCGCGGCATCGCTCTCGCTCTGCGCCTTGACGTAAGTCCCGATGCCGCCGTTGTACAAAAGATCAACCGGAGCGCGCAGGATAGTCTGGACCAGGCTGTCGGCATCAAGCTCGGCGCTGGCGCAGCCGAGCGCCAACTGCGCAGCCGGACTGAGTTGGATGCGCTTTTGTCCGCGCCGGAAAACCCCGCCGCCGTCGCTGATCAGGGTGGGATCGTAATCCGACCACTGCGAACTCGGCTGTTCGTACAGGCGCTTGCGCTCGGCGTAGCTTTTCACCGGATCGGGATTCGGATCGATGAAGATATGGCGATGATCGAAGGCGGCGATCAGCTTGAGATTGTCGGATTGCAACATCCCGTTGCCGAAGACATCGCCCGACATGTCGCCAATGCCCACCACCGTCACGGGCGCCCCGCGCAGCAGGTCGCGGCCCAGCTCGCGCAGATGGCGCTTGGCGGATTCCCAGGCGCCGCGCGCCGTGATTCCGAGCCGCTTGTGGTCGTAGCCATGTTCGCCACCCGAGGCGAAGGCGTCGCCGAGCCAGAAGCCGCGAGCCTCCGCGAGCCCGTTGGCGATGTCTGAAAACGCTGCCGTGCCCTTGTCGGCGGCGACGACCAGGTAGGCGCCGTCGTCGTCCCGCACGCGCACGCCGGCCGGATGAACCACGCGGCCCTCGACGACGTTGTCGGTCAGTTCGAGCATCGCGTTGATCAGCGTCGAGTAGGCGTCAACCACTGCGGCGCGATCAGGTGCGCGGCCCGGCCGGCTCTTGACGATGAACCCGCCCTTGGCGCCGGTCGGCACAATGATCGCGTTCTTGACCGTCTGGGTCTTCATCAGGTCGAGAATTTCCGTGCGATAGTCGTCGAAGCGATCGCTGTAGCGAATCCCGCCGCGCGCGATTGTGCCGCCGCGCAAATGACATCCGGCCATCGCCGGCGAGTCGACGTGGATTTCGTACAACGGGGCCGTATCCGGCAAGCCCGGGATTTTTGCGCTCGCAAACTTGAGCGCGATATAGGGCGCCGGCGCGTCGCTGAAATAGTTGCTGCGCGTGGTCGCCTCCACCATCGCGAGGACGGTGCGGGCAAAGCGATCGTCGCCGATATTCTCAACCCCGGCCAGCTCGGCGAAGTAATTCTCGCGCAACTCTTCGAGTGCACCAGCAAGCGCCTCCTGTCCGGGATCGAAGCGCGCGCGAAAAAGCTTAACCAGAATGCGCGCGAGCTGCGGACAGAGCAAAAACGGCCGGCGCGTGGCCGGACGCGCCGGCGCCAGGCGCATCTGGAAGGCCGCAGCCAGGTAGGCGCGGATCAAGGCCGTTTCGCGCCACTCAAGGCCCGCGCTGAGGGTCAGCGCGTTGAGCGGATCGTCCTCCGCCCGGCCTGTGCGCACCGCTACCAGGGCGTCGGCGAGCAGCGCCGCGCCCGGCGTCCGTTCGAGTGGTTCACCGTCAAGCGTGCGGACACGAAAAGCCTGCACATAAGCCGGCTGCGGCTGCGTGCCGGAGTGCAAATGGAACTCGTGCGCTTCTTCGGAAATCACCGAGATGCCGAAGTTCTGCAGCACCGGCACCAGTTCCGACAGGATTGGCGCCTCGCCGAACTCATAGAGGCGCAGCTCGCTGGTCTGCTGATCGGCGCCGCCGGCGGCGGCGCCGATCAGCACGCTGAAGCGGCCTTCGCCGCCCAGCCGTTCGACCTGATCGATATCGTCGGCCGCCAGCTCCGGCGGCGTGCTGGCGCGGTACTGCACCGTGAAGGCGGGCGTCCAGCGCGCGAACAGCTCGCGCCCTCGCGCCGTCCCGAACTGCCCGCTCAGGCGCTCTTGCAGCAAATCTTCCCAGCTTCGCGCCAGGCGCACGATCTCCTCGCTCAGCTCCTCCTCCACTGCGGGGGGCGGCGGCGTCGCCGCAAAGCAGAAATGCAGGCGCGCCGTGTAGCTCTCGCCGAGCGCAAGGTGGTAATAGACCAGCCGCCCTCCGAGCTGCGCCGCCAGCGCCGCCTGGATCCGCTCGCGGACTTCCGCCGAAAACCGATCACGCGGCATTATCACCAATGCGATCACCACGCCGCGCACCGCGTCGCTCGCCAGCCGCAGGCGCACCTCGGCCTCGTTCTCGACGTCAAGAATCACGTGCAACTGCCGGCGCAATTCGTCGATCCGCGCGCGAAACAGTTCCTGCTTGGGAAAGCCGTTAAAGGCCGCCACCAGCGCCTTGTAATCGTGCGTTCCTGCCGCGACGCCCTCCGCCTCGATCAACTCGCGCAGCTTCGCCCGCAGCACCGGGATGTGCTCGGCTTCCTCGGTCAGGGCCTTCGAGGTGAAGAGTCCCAGAAAACGATCAAAACCGATGGCACGGCCCGCCGCGTCGCAGCGCCGGATCGTGATATCGTCCATCAGCGCGCGTCGATGAACTTCCGACTCGGCGCGCGTTTTGCCGACGATCAGCGCCGGATGATCGAAGAGCAGGCGGCGCAAGCCATCGTCGAGGTCGTCGAGTGGCTTGGGCGAGGCGAAACGTGAATTGGACTCGTCGCGCATGATCCCGAGACCCGTCCCGGCCTCGGTCACGATACTCGGGCGACCCTCGTACGGCTCAACCCGGTAGCGGCGATAACCGAGAAAGACGAAGCCGCTCTGCACCAGCCAGCGCAGAAAATCGCGAACTTCGACCAGCCCGCGCGCCGCCGCCGTCTCCTCGCAAATCTGCAGGGCGCGCGCGGTCATCGCCGGAAAGTCTTCCGTTGCGCGGTGCACCTGATTAAGCACGCGGGTCAGATCGGCCTCGATACTGCGGCAGGCGTCGGGGGTCGCGTTGAGCTCGATCTCCGCGTGAGTAAACGACTCGGCGCGTTCCGCCGAGCTGCCCTGCTCGAATGACACGACCGCACCGTCGCTTTCCCGACTGACGTTAAAACGCGGATGCAGCAGCGTCCGCAGCGGCAGACCGCGCCCCCGGAAATATTCCCGAATGCTGTCCACAATGAACGGGCAATCGGGCATCACGGTTTCCACCGCGACCAGCCCGTCGTGCTCGGCAACCGCCGCTGCGCGCACCTTAACCGCTTCTTCGCGCCGCCGGAAAAACTCGAAGCCTTGCTCGGCGAGCACCAGGCGATCCGCCGCTGGAAAGTCCGTGGCCAGCTCGGCCGGAAGTCGCGCGAACATCCGCTCGCGGAAGATCTTTGCGCGCCGCGCCTGATCGGTCTCTTCGACTGAGGCAAGCGCAGGTGAAGGACTGGGTTCGAATGCCACTGGGTTCACCGTCTGACTGATTATGCTCGCAAGAACGGACGGCTCGAGCCGACCCGTCAACTGCCCAGTATATAATGACGCTACCGGCTATGAAGCGATTCGAAATCAGCGCGATGACCCTCGGTCCTTACGGCCTCGGCCATCTCGATGGCAAGATCGTGATGACGCCGAATGTCGCGCCGGGGGATCTGGTCGAAGCGGCGATAACCGACGACCGTCGCGACTACGCCCTCGCGGGCGCGCCGCGGGTAATTCATCCCGGCCCCGACCGGCGTGAGCCGCCCTGCATCTACTTACCGCGTTGCGGCGGCTGCGACTGGCAGCAGATCATCTATGCCGCCCAGATTCGCCTCAAGGCCGAGCTGCTCGCCGCCGAGTTTCGCCGCGCCTTCGCGATCGATCTCGATCCGCGGGAACTGGTCCTTCCGGCGCCGGCCGAATTCGCTTATCGCGCCCGCGTCAGGCTGATGGTCGGACGCGACGGCGCGCTGGGCTTTCATGAGCTGCAGAGCAATCACCTCGTTCCGGTCGAGCGCTGTCTGGTCGCTGCCGCGGAACTCGAAGCCGCCGCTGTGCTCACTCGCGTCCTCGCCCCGCGCTGCACCGAGATTGAGATTGTCGCCGGTGATGCCGGGCAGGTTCTGATCGTGCATCTCTCCCAGCCACCCGCCGGCAGTGCGTTAGCCGCCGTCCGCGCGATCTTCGCGTCAGACCGGGCAGTCGCGGGCGTTATCCTTCGCAGCAAGGCTCGGCGGGATCTGGCCGGCGAGGTAACCGTCACACTGACGCCACAGCCGGGATGCGAAATTCGCGCAGCCGCCGATTGCTTCAGCCAGGTTAATCACGCACAGAATCAGCGGCTGGTCGCAGCCGTGATGGAGTTGGGGCAGATCACCGAGGCGACCTCGGTGCTCGACCTCTTTTGCGGCGCGGGCAATTTCAGCCTGCCCGCAGCGCGCCGCGGCGCCACGGTGACCGGCGTTGATGCCGACGCCAACGCGATCGCCGCGGCCCGCGACAACGCTGCGCGCATGAATTTGCGCCGCACACAGTTCATCGCGATGCCGGCGCGGGAGACCGCGCGGTTCCTCGAACGCGCCAGATATCGGCCCGAATTAGTGATCCTCGATCCACCGCGCACCGGCGCCGCCCAGCTAATGGAGACGGTCGCGCGCCTCAAGGCGGCCCAGGTGCTTTACGTCTCATGCGACCCCTCAACACTGCTCCGCGATCTTGGCCGGCTCGCCGCCGCCGGCTACCGCCTTGGCCGCGTTCGCGCTTTCGATTTCTTTCCGCAGACCCATCACCTTGAAGCGGTCGCCGAGATGCTATTGACTTAGGTTCAAGGCGCTCCGTAATCTAGCCCAGGGTGGTTCTAACGCCTCCCCGCCAGAGGTCTGCACCAAAGCGATGCCCAAGCAGGAAAAGGAAAAGCTGGCCCGTCCGAAGATTACGATCATTCCGGGCCGCGGCGTGGCACAGACGATCAATTACCTGCTCGAAGATCGCGACGATCTCGAATGGATCATCGCGGTCGGACGCACCAAGAATGGCGAGCTTTTTTTCTACGATACGGGCGGCGACATCGTCGAGGATCTGGGTACGCTCGAGTACCTCAAGGCCCGTATCGTGCGCGCTCATTTCGGCGACGAGTACGAGTAAGTTCCGCCCGACACGCATCGCGTCGAAACTTCTCTTCTTTTCAATTCTGATCAGCTTCGCGCTAATCCTTGACCTCGCCGGCGCGCGCGCTAATCAGATTCAGACCCTGCCGTCGCAGCAAAACCTGCCCGCGCCACCGCCGCCTGTATCAGCGCCGCCGATTAGTAATCAGAACCAGCGTCAGGAAGAGACGATTCCGCCAGTCATCAAGCCCAATCAGGGTCAGGAATCTACCCTTCCGCCGACGTCGCCCGGCGCCCAGGGCAGCACGCACGAGATTCCGCTGCCCGAAGTCTTTCGCGGATGCTGGCACGGGACGGTGCCGAGAGTAGATTCGATCGTCCCAATCGATCCGCTGGCCGGCCGCACCATCTGGCTCACCAAGGCCTATACGCTCTGTTACAAGCAGGCCGGCGCCAATGGCCAGTGGGTGCTGACCTACGCCGAGGGCGCGGTCGCCAATCGGAGCGAGGTCAGCGATCAGCGCCAGGCGATCAAAGTGAAATCGGTGAAGGGCGCAGATCGCGCCGAGATTACCGCCTATCTGCACTTCCGCGCGCCGACGATGGGTCTGTTTGGCCCTACCGGCCGCATGAACACGCTGGACGAACTCTCGCATCTGCACTGTTACGTGATGCCCGATCAGCAGGTGATGGACGTGCAAGCCGCCGTCTTCATCGAGCAGAACGGCCGCCCCTCCGTCAATCTCACCTGGCACACGCGCTTTTATCGCACGACCGCCGCCGACGCACACTGATGCGCTCCGCCGATTCAGTCCGTGCTCATTCGTCGTCCAATTCATAGTCCATCGGATTGGCGTAAATCACGCCATCCTCGACGCTGAGTTCGATTCGATAGAGAAACTTGCCGCAGGCGCCGCGCGGCCCGGAGATGCATTCGCCGGTATCGGGCTGGTAATAGGCGTTGTGGGTCTGGCACATCAGGTAGCGGCCGCGCTCGGCGAAGAACTGATTGTCCACCCAATCCATCGCCATCGGGATGTGACGGCACTGGTTGACGTAGGCGTGGAAATGGCCGTGATAATTGATCACGAAGCACTCCTCGTCAGCGCCGCGAATCGGCATCAGAAATTTCATCGAGTGGCCGGGCTTTACTTCCGCGGCGAGTCCTACCCGATAGCGGATCGATTCAGCCGTCGGCGTCGCGCGAACCTGATCGCGATGCGGGTTGGCGAGCGCGGCCCGGCGGCGCGATTTATCCGACATACGGCATCAGTATTTCCGTCATTGCGCGGACAGTCTAGCGGCGAGCCGCGGAGCCTTCCCGCGATAGTTGACGGCTGGGCAGTGGGTCAGTTTGAAATCTGGCGCTCTTGATTCCGCCGTGCGCCGCCGCTCCGGCTATGCGATAATAGTCGCATGGAGACCCGCAAGAAGCGTCCGCGCGATCCGGTCCAACTTGCCAAGCTCATCGGTGACATAGCTACGGGTCAAGTCGAGGACCGCGAGCAGGACAGCCGGAATCCCGCCGCCGTCGCGCTTGGGAAGCTTGGCGGAGCGAAAGGCGGGAAAGCGCGAGCCGAAAAGCTGACTAAAGAACGTAAATCGGAGATTGCCAGAAAGGCGGCAAAAACGCGCTGGAAGTCTTCTCAGTCTGGATAATGCCCATTTTCTCTCAGAAGTCTTTCGTAATCATCGAAATACAAGCGGCATTGAGCGATACCCTCGGCGTCAGAATATTTTATGAAAATCTGTCGAGCGATGTAGTCGTGCGATAACTCGCCACTGCCGCGCCGAATGCCGAATCGTCCGATTTTTTTCCCGTTGGCACTGATTGTTGCGACTTTATGCTTACGATTTTTTGGCCTGAACTCGGCCTTAAGCTTGCGTGCGATTGTCTCCGCATCGCTTGCTGTCAGCATCGCCGGACATGCTTCTTGAGCACGACCAATTGCTTTTTAAGCTCCGCCCCTAAGGCAGTTTCATCCGCTATCCAATCGTCAAAAGCGTCCAGGATTTCGATTTCGAGCGCTTGACGCGCATCCTGCTTCGTAATGCCTGAGATCGCGATATTCGCCTCATCGAAACTGGCGATATAACCGAAGCCGGCGCGCTTGTACTGAAATCTTATCGGTTGCAGCAGGACATAACCGCCGTCCTCTAAACTCTCGATTATGCCCTCTGAGAGCGCGGGCTCTTCCCAGACATTCTGTGTGCTTGTTCCAACGCGGAGCGAATTGGAAGCGCCCGGTACAGTAAAGCTCGGTATGGTAAATAACGTTGCTGCTGCCATGTGGCCGTCCCCTAGTGTGTCTGCGTCGTCTGAAACTGTGCTAGTTGCCCTTGGACCAATTGCAACAGCTCTACCATTCTTTGAGGTGTTATAGCTATCCTAATAATCGGTTTGGCCTTTACGCCTTCACGTTTGAGTTTCTCAATTTGTTCTGGCGTCGGGGCCACCGTGCTAATAAATGGAGGCTCGACAACACCAAAAGTTAGAAAAAATTCACTTGGCGTCTGCTGTATGAGGAACACGTTCGAAAACGCGATCGGCATTCCACGTGATTCGTCCCAGTTCACTTGGACTTCGAGTGGTGGTGAATCGGGCATCATATCCTCTTTGGTTCTGGAACGGATAGCACCGTCGCAGCTGTTATTATCCGTTCTATTTTTTTGGGGGTCAATATTGTAAAGCTAGCCAAAAAGTGATAATTTGGCGGGTTTTCTTCATTTTGTTGCTAGAGCTTTGATATGGCCCTCATTGACCTGACATTACCTAGCCGGTCAAGCATAATGGTCAGTATGAACAAGCTGACCACGGAACGTCGCGCGGCAATTATTGGCATGATGATAGAGGGCGTGTTCATCCGCGCGATCACGCGCATGACGGGCGTGAGCAAGAACACTGTCGCCAAGTTGCTCGCGGATGCTGGTAACGCCTGTCTCGATTATCAGGATCGAGCGCTCCGCAATCTGCCGTGCAAGCGCATCCAAGCTGACGAAATCTGGTCTTTCGTTTACAGCAAGCAGAAGAACGTCCCGGAGGAGAAGCGCGGTCAGTTTGGTTATGGCGACGTTTGGACGTGGACGGCGATTGATGCGGATTCCAAGCTGATCGTTAGCTGGTATCTCGGACGGCGCGACGGCGACGCGGCCTATTCGTTTATGACCGATCTGGCGAGCAGGCTCAGCAATCGCGTCCAGCTAACCACAGATGGCCACCATGCCTATCTGAACGCCGTCGATGAAGCCTTTGACCGGCAGATCGATTACGCCATGCTGGTCAAACAATACGGGACTGCGCCGGAAGCCGAGAAGCGTTACAGCCCGCCGATTTGTTTAGGAGCAGATCCGCAGGCGATACGTGGACGCCCCGACCCGGAGCATATCTCGACCAGCTACGTCGAACGGCAGAATCTTTCGATGCGGATGGGAATGCGCCGGTTCACGCGTTTAACGAACGCTTTCAGCAAAAAGCTCGAAAACCATATGCGCGCGCTTTCGATCTACTTCATGCATTACAATTTTGTGCGCTTCCATCAGACGTTGCGCGTTACGCCCGCGATGCAAGCTGGCGTAACCGAGAAGCTTTGGGACTTGAGCGATATCGTGCGGATCGTGGACGATTGGGAAGCCGCGCAGAAAGAAAATTCAAACTGACCCACTACCGACCGCGGCGACGGTTTGCCCCGCATCGGATGGGACCGTAGAGTCGGAGCGACTTCGCGAAAAATCGAGGGCTGCGCATTTCGGAGGGGTGCTAATTTCGATGGATAAACCCAGGATTCGGCCGGTCGAAGCAGTGCCCATCGAGCAAGAGGGCCAGACCTACGTCATGCTGCGCGACCCCGCGGGCATCGCGCCGGCGCCCATCGCGATCGGCACGGGCGCCTATTTTCTCGTGACACTCTTTGACGGAGCCAATACGCTGCTCGACCTTCAGGCCGCCTTCACGCGCCGCTTTGGCGATCTTCTCCCCTCGGAACATCTAAACAGCCTGATCGAAGCGCTCGACCAAGGCTATTTTCTCGACTCGCCGCGCTATGCCGATCGCGTGCGCGAGATTCACGAGGAGTTCGCCCGTGCGCCGCAGCGCCCCGCCGCGTTGGCCGGTCTCGCCTACGAGAACGATCCGACCCGGCTCCGCGCCGAGATCGCGAGCTACTTTCAGCGTCCCGGCGCACCCGGAGAAATCCCGCCGCCGCGCGCCGACGGTGCGGCGCTGAGCGGCTTGATCTCGCCGCATATCGATCCGCGGCGCGGCGGCGCCGCATACGCTCACGCCTACGGCGAACTGCTGACGCGCGAGCGTCCCGAACTGGTGATCATCCTCGGAACCTCCCATTATGGTATGGGCGCGCAGCTCTTCACCGCCACGCGCAAGGACTACGCGACGCCGCTCGGCGCGGTCGCGACCGATCGCGCCTTCGTCGACCGCCTCGCCGCGCGTTATACTCAAGGTGGTTTGTTCGCTCAGGAAATTCTCCATCGCAACGAGCACTCGATCGAATTTCAGGCCCTGTTTCTGGCTTGGGCGCTGGGCACAGCGGGTTACAAAATCGTCCCGATCCTGGTCGGCTCGTTTCACGAAATGGTCGGAGCCGGCGAAAGCCCGGCTCTCGACGAGCGCGTGCGCGGTTTTATCGACGCGCTCCGCGCGGAACTCGCCGCCGAAGCGCGGCGCGTGTTGATTATTGCCGGGGTGGATTTCGCGCACGTCGGCAGAAAGTTCGGCGACCAGTTCAAGGCCGACGATAAAATCGCTGAGTGGGTAAAGAGCGCAGACCTCGCGCTCATCGAGAATATCAAACGCGGCGATCCGGACGGCTTCTTCGCCGACGTCGCCAAGGATCGCGACGCGCGCAAGATTTGCGGCCTCTCGCCGATGTACACGCAGCTTGAACTACTGCGCGGGCATCAGGCGCGCCTGCTGATGCACGACATCGCGATGGAGCCGCAGACCGAATCAGCAGTTTCGTTCGCGAGCCTCGCGATCGATTAATCCGGCGGCGCGCGCGCCTCAGCTCGAGTGTCGTTTGAGAAACTCCCGCACGCGCTTCACCGCTGCGGGCGCACTCGTGGCGCTCTTCCACGACTTAACTACCTCGATACTCGGATTAAGCCGCGCGATCTCGTCGGAAATCGGCGCGGGATGATAGAGATCGTCGCCGCACAACAGGAGCATCGGGGTTGTACACGAGCGCACAAAATCCTGCGACACGGAAAAAACGAAATCGCCGCCGTACATGGTTTCGCGGAAGGCCGCAAAATCGCCGTCACTGATCCGGCGCGGAGCCGGCAGTTTGCCCGCCCAATTGTCAAACATCTCGCGAAACGCCGCGCGATTCTCGTGCAATCCGATCGGATTTTGCAGCACCGCGGCACTGATCCGCGACGGTGCCGCTTTGATCAGACCCAGGCAATAGGACGACCCGATGCAGCCGCCCATGATATGGCTGCGATCGATCTTCAGATGGTCGAGCAGCGCCAGATGATCGGCCGCGTAGGTATGCCAGCCATCGGCGGCGGTTACCGGACCCTGAGAACGGCCGGCGTTGCGCTGATCCATCGCTATGACGCGAAAGTCGGCGGCAAACTCTTTCGTCGGATCGAACGGACTGCGATGCCAGAACTCGATCGCCGAACCCATCCCGCCCGGTGCGAAGAGCAGGATGGGATACCCACTGCCGAATTCCTCGTAGTAGAGCGAAACCTCGCCGTGTGTGAACGTTGGCATCGTCGCCTCCTCTAATTAACGCCAGCGAAAACAATCGCGATCAATATTTGCCCTCGATCAGTACATTTGCCGCGCGCAGTTCCTCGATCTCCTGTTCGCTGCGGCCGAGCAGATCGCGCAGCACTTCGCGGTTGTGTTGGCCGAGCGTCGCGGCTTCGAGCGGCAGATCCTTGGGGAACTCCGAAAAGCGCAGCGGCATCCCGGGAATCTCGAACTTGCCGACGAAGCGATCCTCGATCGTCCGCACGGTGCCGCGCGCACGATGATGCGGATGGCTGATAGTCTCCTCGATCGAGAGCACCGGGGCTGCGGGTACGGCATTTTTCTGCATGTGGGCAACGGCGCTATCGCGATCCGGAAAAGTGGCGAGCCAATCCTCGATCATTTTGATCAGCTCAGCACGATTCGCCAGGCGGCCCGGATCGGTGCCGAATTTCGCGTCATCGACGAGCTCGGGCCGGTTCATCGCCTTGCACAAATCCTTCCAGTGATGGAGGAAGGCCATGATGACGACCCATCCGCCGTTGGCCTTAAAGACTCCCGCCGGCGCGATGTAATTGAGATGGGGACCCTGGCGCGACGGTTTGAGCTGGCCATTGCTCCCGCTGTACTGATGCACGCTGACTTCGTGACAGTGGTAGTAGACGTCGAGCAGACCGACATCGAGATGCTGCCCGCGCCCGGTGCGATCGCGATGGCGCAACGCGGCGAGGATCGCCAGCGCCCCGTGCACGCCGGTGTTCACGTCGCCGACTGCGACCAGCGGAATGTAGGGTGTGCCGCCGGCCTCGCCGATCATCGAAGTGACGCCCGAGTAGGCCTGCGCGATGAAGTCGTATCCGGGCAGCTTCGCCAGCGGACCGGTCTGCCCCAGTGCGGAGATCGAGCACAGTATGATGTCCTTGCGCATCTCGCGGAGGCGGTCATAACCGAGGCCCATTTCGGCCATCGTGCCGGGTTTGAAGTTCTCGACCACCACATCGACTTTGGGGACGAGCGCGGTGACGATTGCCATCCCGCGCGGATCACGGATATTCAGGCAAACGCTCTTTTTGCCAAGGTTCTGCTGGATGTAATAGAGGCTGCGATCGTTGCCGCGCAGCTTCGACATGCCGCGCACGAAGTCGCCATTCGGCGCCGCTTCAATCTTAATCACCTCGGCGCCCATCTCGGCCAGCATCCGCGTGCAACTTGGACCCGCGAGCGCGCGGGATAAATCCAGCGCCCGGATTCCGCTCAAAACATGCTCCATCGCACCAGCCATCGGCAGCACCTCCATTTAGTGACGGGTATCCTCGCAAAGCCTCTGGCACTCGCACAAGCCGGAGCGCGTGGTGGCGCGAGTTAACCATACCGTAACCAATGCGGTTCCAACCGGGTATCGCGACGGGCTATTCTGGCCCTCTTTCCGGAGCGGACAATGCCCGGATCGGACGATGGCAAATTCGCGGAGCATGACGCAGCGCCTCTTTGGCGCGGCCTTTTCGTTTGTCGCGCTCGCGGCGGTGATCGCGCTTTTTTTCACCTATCGGCGTTACCAGCCGGCGCCGCATCCGCCGCGCCTGAGTGTCGATGCGCGCGAGCTTCCTTACTATGCGTTCTGCTCCTTTTACCGCATGTTGGCCGCCTATCTGATTGCGTTGGTCTTCTCGCTGATTTATGGAATCGCGGCGGCGCACAGTCGCGCCCGCGAGCGCGTCATGATTCCGATTATCGATATTGCGCAATCGGTGCCGGTGGTCGGATTTTTCCCGGCCGCAATCTTTTTCTTCGTTGCGCTGGCCCCCGGGCGTCTCGGCGTCGAGATCGCGGCCATTTTCCTGATTTTCACCAGCATGGCCTGGAACATGGTGCTTGGCGTCTTCGAGTCGGTGCGCACGATTCCCAACGACTCGATGGAAGCGCTGGGCGCATTTGGCGCGAATTCATGGCTAAAACTCCGGCGACTGCTGCTGCCCGCATGCGTTCCCAAGCTGGTCTACAACTCGATCCTCTCCTGGGTCGCGGGCTGGTACTACCTGATTGCCTGCGAAATTATCACCGCCGGACCCACCTCGTACCGTCTACCCGGCCTCGGCAGCTATCTGATTACCGCGGCGGACAAGGGACGTTCGGGGGAGATCGTGGCCGGGCTGCTCGCACTACTGGCGATCATTGTCACGATGGACCTGCTGATGTGGCAGCCGCTCTCGGTGTGGGCAGAAAAATTCCGCTACGAATTTGCTGCGAGTCCCGAGCCGATGCGCTCGCTCGGGGGGCTGGATGCGGTTTCTGCGATTGGGCCGGCGCTGGTGCGCGCGGTACGCCTCAGCTTCACCCCGGTGATCCGCGCTCTGCGGAGCGCGCTCAGCGCAACCGCGCCGTTTAATCTCGCGGCTCATCCGGCAATTGTGCGTGCGGGCCGGCTCGTGCGACTGATGGTGATGGCAGGCTTCGCTTTTCTCTTGGTCTACGGGGTGATCGCGGGGGCGATCGCGCTGGTGCGAACGCTTTCGGCGCCGTGGCCTGCGATCGCGGCGCAGATTCCGGCGGCGACCCTGGCTTCGACGATTCGTCTGACGATCGCCTATCTGATTTCACTGGGCTGGACGATTCCATGCGCGATTTATGCGAGCGAAAATCAACGTTTCGCTCGTGCTATTGCGCCGATTGCGGAGATTATCGGTTCAGTGCCGGCGACGGCGCTGTTTCCGCTGATCGTATTGATTGTGATTCGGTATACCGGCGGCATGAACCTCGCCTCTATCCTGCTGATTCTCACCGGGATGCAGTGGTATCTGCTGTTCAACCTGTTGGGCGGCGTCAATCAGATTCCCGCCGATCTCAAGGAAGCCGTGCGCTCGATGGGCCTCAGCCGCATCGCCCGCTGGCGCAAGCTCACACTGCCGGCGATTGCACCCTCGCTGCTGACCGGCAGCATCACCGCATGGGGCGGCGGGTGGAATGCGCTGATCCTTTCGGAATACTTTCCCTATCGGGGCGTTACCCACAAAGTCTTTGGCCTGGGCGCGATGCTCGATGTTGCAACTTACGAGAAGTACAACGGACAGATGATTTTGCTGACGCTGCTCTCGATGATTTTGGTCGTGATAGTGTTAAATCGGCTGGTCTGGCGCCGGCTATACGATCTGGCGACCGAACGCTATCGAATCGATTACTGAATGGGCAAAACCGATGCGTGACGCGGATCTCCCCGACCCATGGCTCTGCTCGAGCTCAAGCATATCGCGAAGAGTTTCGCGCACGGCAAAGGCAGTCTGCCGGTGCTCGAAGATATCTCTTTCACCATTGATGAAGGACAGTTCGTCGCGGTCGTGGGGCCTTCCGGGTGCGGCAAATCGACGATGTTGCGCATCGTCAACGGGCTAATGCCGGCGACCTCGGGACAGGTGCTGTACCAGGGGCGGCAGGTTGACGGGATCAATCTGGAGTGCGCGCTGGTGTTCCAGTCGTTTGCGCTGCTGCCGTGGCTGTCGGTCAAGGCCAACGTCGAGTTGGGCCTGGAGGCGCGGGGCGTGCCGCTGGCCGAGCGTGAAAAACGCGCCGGGGCGTACATCAATAAGGTCGGTCTCGGCGGCTTTGAAGAGGCCTACCCGCGTGAGCTCTCGGGCGGCATGAAACAGCGGGTGGGGCTGGCGCGGGCGTTGGCGGTGGGGCCGCGCCTGCTGCTGATGGACGAGCCGTTCTCGGCGCTCGATGCGCTTACTGCGATCACCTTGCGCGAGGAGTTGCTCGACCTGTGGCAATCCCGCGACATGCCGGTGCATACGATCATGATGGTTACGCATACGATCGAAGAAGCGGTCGAGCTGGCCGATCGCATCCTGGTGCTGTCGGCCCATCCGGGACGCCTGGTCGCGGATCTGCCGGTGACGCTGGCGCGGCCGCGCGATCGGCGACGGGAGGAGTTCAATACGCTGACCGACAAGGTCTTCTCGCTGATCGAGGAGCGTTCCTGATGGCGTCGGCTGCGGGTATCAACCCGATTCCCGATATCCCGCTGACGTGGATCTTCGGGCTGCTCGAGACGCTCGAGGATCGGGGCGGCCGCGACGACGGCTACAAGATCGCGCGCGATCTTCAGTTCAAGTTTGGCGATCTGCTCAAGGTGATGAAGGCGGCGGAGATTCTGGGCCTGGTCGCAACACCCGCCGGCGACGTCGAGCTCGAGCCGCTGGGCCGCCAGTTCCTGGCCAGCGACATGAACGGGCGCAAGCTGATCATCCGCCAACAGCTCAAGCAGCACAGCCTCTTCAGTTATCTGGTGCGGCTGCTGCATGGCCAGGAGGATCGCGCGCTGAGTAAAGAGGTCGTGCTCCAACATCTGGCGATGCTGCTGCCGAATGAGCCGCCGGAAAAAATGTTCACGACGATCGTCAACTGGGGGCGTTTCGCCGAGCTTTTCGGCTATAACAAGGATGAAGACCGCTTCTATCTCGATCAGGATTAGAGCGGCGCAACCCGAGACGGAGAAAAGGAAAATGGCATCTGAAGCTGAAGCAATCGTCAGTGAATTCTGCAAAGCGTGGGCGCGGCTGAATATCGATCAGATCATGGATTTTTTTACTGACGACGCGACCTATCACAACATCCCGCTGCCGGTGGCGACCGGCAAGCCCGCGATCCGCAAAACGATCGAGGGGCTGATGAAGGGCACGACCTGGGTCGAGTTCAAGATTCTGCATACCGCGACGGTCGGTGGTGTGGTCCTGAACGAGCGCGTCGACTCCTTCGAGGTCAAGGGCAAGCGCATGTCCTTGCCGGTGGCGGGAGTCTTCGAGACTACGGCGAACGGCAAGATCAAGGCGTGGCGCGACTACTTCGACATGAAGATGTTTACCGATCAGATGAAGTAGGGGCCTTGTCTAATCCCGGTTTCTGAAGAATTTGAGATTCCTCCCGCGCGAGATAGCGCTTCCCACACGGCTTGCCGGCAGCGCCGCGTTTTGTTGATGCGCGCGCGGGAATGACAAGAGCGGCTTGGGACTAGTAAAAGCGGCAAGGTGATTCTGAGGGAGTCGGTGGTGAGAAGATCCGGGATTTTTCGCTGCGCTCAGAATGACAAAGTAGGTCGGTGCAGTTGGAAGTAGCGAGGTTTTGTTGAAAAGTCCGCGACTGAGGATAGAAGAATCAGGGAGTTTCTTCGCTTCGCCGGGCTCAGAGTTGATACTGCTACTCTTGGCCGCGAGTCCAGCTTAGATTGGGATTATCATTGGTACCCGGCGGGCGCTGGAAAATACGAACTAGCGATCGGTTATGCGTCGGGCCCTGACGTCGCCAACCTCATGATCTATTGGCAGGATGCGCCGCGAAAGTTCAGATCCCAAGGATTCGGCGCCGCCGGAACCGCCGGTACAGTGTGGTATGAGGGTACGCAACCCGCTGACTTCAGCGGCGACGGCAGAATGGAATTAGTCGTGATGGCTCCGGTTGGGCGAATCTCTCCTCTGCGAACGAAATTCATTCCAGACGGCGAGTGGCCTGAGGTCTATCGGCTACGCGACTGGTGACGCGTAAGTTTGTCCCGTCGATAAAACGCGCCATCGATCCGCTCGCCGAGGGATTTTTTCAACAACCTAACACTGCTGAGCCAGAGTATGCGACCTCAGATTGTTCATGCCGTGATTGGCACGGCGGGCCATATCGACCATGGCAAGACCGCGCTGATCAAGGCGCTGACGGGTCACGACACCGACCGGCTCAAGGAGGAAAAAGAGCGCGGCATCTCGATCGATCTCGGCTTCGCGTACTTCACGCTGGCCGACGGCGCGCAGGCAGGTGTGATCGATGTGCCCGGACACGAACGCTTCATCCGCAACATGCTCGCCGGCGCGCATGGGATCGACTTGGTGCTGTTCACGGTCGCGGCCGACGACGGGATCATGCCGCAGAGCGAAGAGCATCTCGACATCCTGCATCTGCTGGGCGTCTCGCGCGGGATCTTCGTGATCACCAAGGCCGATCTCGCCGATGAAGCGCGGCTCCGCGAGGTGCGCGAGGAGATCGAAATTCTCGCCGATGGCACCTGCCTCGAAGGCTCGCCGATTATTCCGATCGCGGCCTTAAAAGGACGAGGCATCGACGAGCTGCGCGGGGAGATTGAGCGGCAACTCGACGGCTTTCAGGCGCGCCGCGCGACCGGCCTGTTCCGCCTCCCGCTCGATCGCGCCTTTGTGATGAAGGGTCACGGCGTAGTCGTTACCGGCACGGCGATGGGCGCGGAGGTGCGGCTGGGCCAGAAGCTGCGGCTGCTGCCGCTGGGCGGCGAGGTGCGCGTGCGTGCGCTCCAGATACATGGCGAAACAGTGGAGAGCGCCGGGCTCAGTCAGCGCGTGGCGCTTAACCTGAGCGGCGCGGAGAAGCTTGAGCTCAAGCGCGGCGACGTCCTCGCTGACGAGCGCCTCGAACTGGCGACCAGCCGTCTCGACGCGCGGCTCGAAGTGCGTCCGGCGGCGAAGCGCGCGCTCAAGCACAATCAGCGGGTGCGGTTCTATATTGGCGCGGCCGAGACGATCGGCCGTGTGATCGTGCTCGGCGAGGCGACGGAGATCGCGCCCAAGCGCTCAGCGCTGGTGCAGCTGGTGCTGGACGAGCCGGTCGTCGCGCTGGCCGGCGATCGCTTCGTCGTCCGCGACGAAACCAACGTGCGCACGATTGGCGGCGGCGTGGTGCTCAACCCGTTGGGCAGACGCTCGCGGCGGCCGCTCGAAGCCTATCTCAACAATCTGAATGCGCTGGGTAGGGGGCGGGACGCCGCCGCTGTCGAGGCGATGCTCAATTTGCAGGAACGGCTCGCGCTGACCGCGCCGATCCTCGCGCAGCTATTCGACGCGCCGGTCGCGGAGCTCACGGAGACGCTCAAGGATGCGCGCTTCATCCGCCTCTCGCTCGGCGATGAAGAGGGTTTCACGACCGCGGTCAAATGGAACGAGATCAAACGCGCAGCGCTGGAGGCGCTGACTCGCCATCATCGCGACGAGCCGCTAGCACCAGGCCTCGAGATGGAAGCGCTGCGCACGCAACTACCTTACGAAGTCGCGCCGCGCGCCTTTCGGGCGCTGCTCGAACGGCTCGCGCGCGAAACTGATCTCGTGCGCGAGGAGAGCGTCGTGCGGCTCAAGTCGCATAAGGTGCAGCTCGGGGGCGATACGGGCGAGCTCGGCGTGCGGGTTGAACGGATTCTGCGCGAGGCGGGCTATCAACCGCCGGATTTGAAGCAACTCGCCGAAACTTTGCAGATGCCGGCGTCGGCGATGGCGCGCTTGCGCGCGGTGCTGGGCGCGATCGAGCGCGAGGGACGCGTGATCAAGATCGCGACCGACTTCTATATGGCGCGCGAGCCCTTCGAGTCGGCGCAGGCCAAACTACTCGAACGGCTGAAGCGCGACGGCGAGATCAGCGCGGCGACCTATCGCGACGTGCTGGACGCGTCGCGCAAATTCGCGATTTTGCTGCTCGATCATTTCGACCACAGCGGCGTGACGACGCGCGTCGGCGATCTGCGCAAGCTGCGCCATCGGGAGTAGCTGCACATAGGCCGCTTGTGGGCTGCGGCACGCGGCGCGTTGAGCCGCCACAAGTTTCGGCGATAGACTTGCGCTCAGCATGAGCAAGGAGCAGGACAACAACGCGACGCGCGGCGAGCTGATCCGCCTGACGGCGCGCTGCAAGGCGGCGGGTTGAGCCGGCAAGCTGGGTCCGGCGGACCTCGAAGCGGCACTCGCGCGGCTTGACCTCGGGAGCCATCCCGATTTGCTCGTCGGTATTACGACCGGCGACGACGCCGGAGTGTTCCGTCTGCGCGACGATCTGGCGCTCGTCAACACGGTCGATTTTTTCACGCCGGTGGTGGACGATCCCTTCACCTACGGGCAAATCTCGGCAGCCAACGCGCTCTCCGACATCTATGCGATGGGCGGGAAGCCGCTAACCGCGCTGAATATCGTCTGTTGGCCGCAGAGCGGATTGCCGGGCGAGATGCTGCGGGAAATCCTGCGCGGCGGCGCCGCGAAGACGCGCGAGGCCGGGGCGGTCGTGGTCGGCGGCCACAGCGTCGCCGATGATGAGGTGAAGTTCGGCATGGCGGTGACCGGCGTAATCAATCCGCGCCGGATTATCCGCAACGTCGGCGCGCAGGTTGGCGACGCGCTGATCCTGAGCAAGCCGCTCGGCACCGGAATCCTGATGACCGCCTTCAAGCGTGATCGTCTGGCGCGCGAGTATTACGACGCCGCGGTGCGCTCGATGATCGAGCTCAATGCCGCGGCAGCGGCGGCGATGCTCAACTACGAAGTTCATGCCGCCACCGACGTGACCGGCTTCGGCCTCGCCGGTCACGGCTTCAAAATGGCCGATGGCAGTGGCGTGACGCTGCGGATCGAGGAGACCGATCTGCCGATCATGGCGGGTGCGATCGAGTTATGCCGCGAGGGGATGGTGCCTGGAGGGGGTACGCGCAATCGCGAATTCTATGGCCGGCACGTCAAGATTTCCGACGAGGTCGCGGACGAAGTCGGCGCGCTGGTGTTTGATCCGCAGACTTCCGGCGGGCTGCTGATCGCGCTGGCGGGCCGCGACGCGCTCGCCCTGCTGAGCGATCTGCATCGGGAGGGCGTCATGGACGCGGCGATTATCGGCGAGGTGGCGCCGCGCGGCGACTACGCGATCGAGGTGATGTAGGGGCTCGGCGTTCCCGCTAGCGTTATTTTTTGCTGGCGGTGCGGCGGCGCGCGCCGGCGGTCGCCGCGCGAGCGCGCGGATGAGCACGACCACCGGCGCTCGCCACCTGCTTTTCGCTGACTTCCGCCTCGTCCGCAGGGGCAGCCTCGTTCGCAGGCGCCGCGCCGCGCTTTTCCAACGACGCCTTCAAGGCCGCCATCAGATCGATCACTTGGCCGCGACGCGGCTCCGGCGCGCTCGCGGTGACCTCCTCGCCGGCGACTTTGCGTTGCGCCGCTTCGACCACCCGCTCGCGATAGTTGTCGGCATACTTGCCCGGCTCGAAGTTCTTCTCGGTCAGCTCGTCAATCAGCCGCTTGGCAAGCGTCAGCTCTGCTGCTTTGGGCGCCTCGTTAGCCGCCTGATCAACGTCCTCGACTGATCGGACCTCGTCCGCATAGTAGATGGTATGGAGCATCAAGCCCTTACCGCTCGGCCGAATCATCACGAGATGTTCCTTGCCGCGCATCGTGTAACGACCGAGCGCGACGCGGCCGGTTTCCGCCATCGCGTCGGTGAGCAGGCGATAGGCCTTGGCCGCGAGCGGCTCGGCACCGAGATAGTAGGCCTCCTCGAAGTAGACCGGATCGACCTTGGCGATCGGCAGGAATTCCGTAATTTCGATGGCGTGGTCATTGCGCGCCTCCATCGCCTTCAACTCTTCATCGGTGAAGGTGACGTAGCGGCCCTTTTCGACCTCGAAGCCGCGCACGAGCTCGCTGCGTTCGATAATCGCGTCGTCGACCGGGCAGTAAATCTTTTGCTGGATGCGGCTTAAGTCTTTGGCATGCAGCAGATTGAAGCTTACCGACTTCGAGCGCGTCGCGGAGAAGAGCTTGACTGGAATCGAAACCAGTCCGAATGAGATGTTGCCGTTGCCGACAGGCCGTGATGCCATAAGTGACGCAGCCTCCAACCAGTCTATCGTGCACGCCAGGGCGGTAGCGGACAAGCCCGATCAAGCGGCCCGTTGGAGCAGCGCCAAGGCGCCTTAGGCATCACGGCGAACTAAGCCACGGTAGCGAGAAAATCGAGCAGCGCCTTGTTGGTCTCGGCTGGGCGCTCGGCCTGGACCCAATGTCCCGCGCCGTCGATTATCACCTTGCCGCGCAGATTGGGGACCCACTTGTCCATCTCGTTCATCCAGAGGCCGCCGGCAAATGAGAGCACGAGGTCTTTGGCGCCGGTGATAAAAAACGCCTGCTGTTCGATCTTCGCGTTTTCGAGTTGCGGGGTAATCTCGACGTTGCGATCGATATTGCGATACCAGTTGATCGGCCCGCGAAAGCCGCTCCGTTCGTATTGCGCGACGTAGTAATCGAGGTCTTCGGCGGTGAGCCACGATGGCAGCGTCGGCGGATCGATCATGCCGTCGAGCAGTTTGGCGGAAGCCGGCTTGGGCGTCGTCCATAAGCCCGGGGGCGCCTCGCCGCAGATGGCGTAGTACATCATGCGCAGCGATTTGCGCACGTCGGCTTCGAGCTCGGCCTCGGCGACCCCCGGTTTCTGAAAGTAAACCATGTACCAGAACTGATCCCCGAACGTCTCTTGCCGGGTGAAGGTGTGAGCCTTCCAGCGCGTGTAGGGCACGCTCATGCCGACGACGGCGCGCACTCGTTCACGATGCAGCAAGGCAGTATGCCAGGCGACTGGCGCACCCCAATCGTGACCGACGACGATAAAGCGTTCGTGACCGAGTGCGGTGGCGAGGCCGGCGACATCGTTGCTCAGCTCGACAATGTTGTAGGCTTCGATCGCTTCGGGCCGATCGCTGCCGCCATAGCCGCGCTGATCCGGCACGGCCACCTGATAGCCGGCCGTGACGAGCGGATCGATCTGATGACGCCAGAGATACCAGCATTGCGGAAAGCCATGCAGGAGAATCACCAGCGGCCCCTTGCCCTCGACGACGGTGCGCAGCGTGACGCCGTTGGTTTTGATCATCTCGAAATTGCGTGGTTTCACGGTGTGGCTCCCTAAAACGTGATCAGCGGCTTGATAATGCCGTCGAGTTTTTTGTCCATGGTCTCGAAGGCGTGTTCGAGTTGATCGAACTTGAAGGTGTGGGTCGTCATTTTAGTGGGATCGAGGCGGCCGCTTCGCAGAATCCGCAGCATCCGCTCCATCCGCAGACGCCCGCCCGGGCAGAGCAGCGTGCGAATCGTCTTCTCGGCCATGCCGACGCCCCATTCGAGCCGCGGGATATTCACGAAGTCGCCCTTGCCGTGATAGCCGGCATTCGAGATGGTACCGCCGGGCTTGGTTACTTTGATCGCATTGGCGAAGGGCTCATTGCCGCCGAGCGCCTCGATTGCCGCGTCGACGCCCGCGCCGCCGGTCAGCTCAAGAATGCGCGCGACGACATCTTCACGCGTGTGATCGACGATAACATCCGCGCCATATTGACGCGCCAGCTCCTGGCGTTTCGGCACGGAATCGACGCCGATAATCAGGCCCGCGCCGCGCAGGCGCGCGCCGGCGATCGCCATCAGGCCGACCGAGCCCAGCGCGAAGACCGCGACTGCGCCGCCGATCGGAATGTCGCCGTTCTCGGCGGCCTTGAAGCCGGTGGTCATCATGTCGCAGCAGTAGACCGCGGCTTCGTCGCTGACTCCAGTTGGGATAATCGCCATGTTCGCGTCGGCGTCATTGACGTGGAAATACTCGGCGAAAGTGCCGTCCTTGGTATTAGCGAATTTCCATCCGCCGAGGGCCGCGCCGGATTGTGAGGGATAGCCGGCCTGCGCCGCCGGATCGCCCCAATCCGGTGTGATCGCGCCGACGACGACGCGATCGCCCGGCTTGAAATGCGTGATCGCAGCGCCGACCTCGTGCACGAGGCCGACCGCTTCATGCCCGAGCGTGAGATTTTCGCGCGGGCCGATCGCGCCGTGCACAGTATGCGCGTCGGAGGTGCAGATGAGCGCGCGCGTCGCCTTGATAATCGCGTCGTTGGGACCGGGCTTGGGGATCGGCTTGTCGGCGAAGCCCACGCGCCCGATACCCTGCATCACGAATGCCTTCATTCGATTACCTCGCGTGGATAACCAGCGGTAGCAGATTGCTCGTTATAGTTTTCCTTCGGCCAGGGCCTTGTCCAGCGCGCCGATATTGGTTTCGTGGCCGTCCGCCATGACGCGCAGAAACGCCTGCAGCGGCTCATCTTTAAGCGCCGGCAACTGCTCGACGATCTTGCGAATGACCCAGCGCTGGCCGCGGTTGAGAAGTTCGAGCCGGCCCTTGAAGTCCGGCACGGCGCGAACCTTCTCGACAAAGTCGCCGGTCTTGTTCGAGGCGGTCCCGCCGAGTCGCCGGACGTGCGCGGCCAGCTCGCCGGCATAGTAGCCTTCGTCGTGGCCGACCTTTTTCAGCATCTCGCGCAAGTCCAGTGACTGCGCCTGATCGGTCAATTCGTGCAAGATGCGCCCGCCCGCGCGTTCGGCCTCGCCCAACACGTTGAGGAACTCTTCGAGCTGCTTTTCCATAGTCAATTACCTCCGCATGCCCTTACATTATCACGACCGCCATCGAGGTATGAGCGGATGCGCTCGGGCGGCCCGCAGTTACATCACCGGTCTGATCGGACAATAGGCCTGGCCATAGGCGCCCTGGCGCGCGAGCGCCTCGCGCACCGATTCGATCAATGGTTCGAGCCCATGCGGCGGCCGCCACGAGGCGGTCCCGAAGATATGACCACTCAGGAGGCGTCCGAACCAGCTCACCTGCGCGGGCAGTTCGACGATCCGCACCGGCTCATGCGGGTCGAGGTTGGCGAGGGTCTTGGCCGCGGCCAAGGCGGCGTCGAAATCGCCGAGATGGTCGATGAGCTTGACGTCGAGCGCCTGCGCTCCGGTCCAGACCCGGCCCTGGGCGACCGCGTCAACCTGGTCCACGGTCAGATGCCGCTGTTGGGCGACGAGCTTGACGAAGTAGCTATAGGTGTCGCCGAGCAGTTGATCGTGGAAAAGCTTCGCTTGCGCGGGTGTGAAGTCAGTGAAGGAGTCGAACATCTCCGCATTTGCCCCGTGGGAGATCGCGTCGGTGTCGATTCCGAGCGCGGCTGCGGCGCCGCTCACGTCGAATTTGCCGCCGAGCACGCCGATCGAGCCGGTCAATGTTCCGGGGTCGGCAAAAATCTGCGCCGCCGGGGTCGAGACCCAGAAACCGCCCGACGCGGCGAGACCGGCCATACTGACGACCACCGGCTTTTCCGTGGCGCAGAGCTCAACCGCCCGCCGGATCAGCTCTGACGCTATAACCGAACCGCCGGGCGAGTCGATGCGGAAAACCACGGCGCGCACTGCATCATCTTCACGCGCCGCCTTGAAGGCTGCGATCATGTCGTCGGAGCCCATCGAGCTCGAGCCGGGCGAGAGAATCGGATCATAGTCGCTCTCGCCGCGCGCGATCGCGCCGAGGCCGTAGATCACCGCGATCTTGTTGCGCATCCGCAGCGCCGCGCGCTGCGGTCCGACGTAGTCGGTGGCGTTGATCATTTCGTGATGCTCGCCGCGGTACGACTCGATCCGATCATCGAACTCGTCTTCGTATTCGAGCCGGTCGAGCAGCTTCGATTTGACGCCGTCGGCCGCGGTCAGCGGCGCGAATTCGATCAGTGCGCGCAACGCGGCGGGATCGAGCCGGCGATGACTCGCGGTTTGGTTGACGATTTGCCCGAAGAGACTGCCCGCCAGCGCTTCATCCTCCTCGCGCTGCGCCGGGGTGAAATCCTTTTCGGTGAAGATATTGCCGGCGCTTTTGTATTTGCCGATCGCATCGAAGACCGGTTTGACCTTGATGTTATCCAGCAAATTGCGCGCGAACAGCTCGCGGATGCTGACCCCGAGGATGTTGAGTTCGCCTTGCGGCATCATCGAAACTTCGTCGGCGTCGCTGGCCACGAGGTAGGGCAGATTGCCGAAGCCGCCTTCGCCCGCGGTCTCCATGTAGGCGGAGATCCATTTGCCGTGCGCGCGGAAGCCGTCAATCAAACCGTTGAGCTCCTGCGCCTGCGCCAGCTCCATGTCCGGATCGAAAACCTTGATCGCGAGACCGACGATGCGCGGGTCTTCCGCCGCGCTGCGCAGCGCCCGCCGGACGACGTTAAGCCCGAGGCCATTGGCGCGGGTTCGACCAAAGGGCGAGCCGTCGGCGCGCTCGCTCAGCGGGCCGTCAAGCTCCAGCTGCAGCACCGAGCCTGGGCGGTAGCGATGCGCGATATAACGACTCACGCCGACGATCAGAAACACAACAGCGACGAGGATCGCGCTGCGCACAAGCCATCTGAGAAGTCTCCTGAACATGCTAATCTCCCAGCAAATTTCCGCGCCCGTTCGCCGATATGCTCTGCGATGGCATGAAAGCTCCGGCTGAAAGCCGACTCCCTAGCCAACCATATCGGTTGCGTTCGAGCCAACTACGATTTTGCACGGGGCGAAGACCCGGGCCGATTTGATGAGTGGGGCTGATTTGCGCCATCGCGCCCCGCCGACCGCTGCGGCGCCGCTGCTCAACGAACAACCGCTCGGCGCGCTCCACTACCGGATCGTCGGATTGTGCTTTGCGGCCTAGGTCTTCGATTTTTATGATTTGATTCTCTACTCGTTTCTGCTCATGCCGATCGCGCGCGACCTGCACCTGAGCAATACGCAGTCGTCGCTGGCGCTCGGTCTATCACTGGCGATGACCGCGCTGGGAGGGGTCGCGTTCGGTTTCGCCGGCGATCGCTTCGGCCGCAAGCCGGTCATTATCGCGACCGTCCTCATCTATGGAGTCGGCACTACGTTGTGCGGATGGTCGCACTCGTTGAGCAGCCTGCTGCTGTATCGCGGGTTCACGGCGCTCGGGATCGGCGGCGAATCGCCGGGCAAAGTCTGATCGCCGAGAGTATGCCGCCGCTATCTCGCGCCCGCTACGCTGGCTATGTTCAGGTCGGCGCCCCGCTCGGGGTGCTGCTGGCGGCGCTCTTCGGCGGCTATTATTCATCGCGCTAGGGAGAGATCATGTGGGCGATTCTCGCGGTCCTTTGTTGGGTCGTTTACGACGTGGCCGTCATCATTATAATCGCAGGAAAAATCTCTGATTCCCGATGGTGGTTGCTGGTTGCGGGAGGGATTGCGCTGATCTTGTTCACGGGTATATCGGCAGTGTTGGATTTTTTGGCTCAGCGCAAATTGGAATCTCAGGTGGGTTTACTTAGGACAGAACTAGATCGCGCACAGAGCAATCTGGCGGGCAGGATGGATGCACTCGCCTTGTTCGGCGGGGAGACCTTTCGGCAACTCAGAACATTAACGCAAACGGGCGACGATCCGGCGGCGGTCATTTGAGGCCGCGAAGGCTCAGATCGAAGAGTTGCGCGCCAGAGTTGAAGCGCGCGAACAACGCGAATGGCCGCTCCTATCAGTAGATCAAGAAGCCCTAATCATTAGACCGCTGCGACGAACTGGATTTAGGAAGTTGGGCAGCGGACCATATCAATCCAATGTTCGGAGTTTCCAGATTCTTTCTATTTGGCGGAGCAACTGATCGCCGTCTTCAATAAGGCAGGCTGGAAGCAATCGAAAGAATCATCGCCCGATCAGGTCTGGGCTGAGATATACCCCGGCATCGCAGTACGCGCGCCTGCGGGCCACCCTGACGCCGATCTTATTGCAAGGACGCTAGCGGAAATCATCGGCTCTGATTTTGGTTTTCCGGCAAAACGTGGAAAGCGCCCTACCGGCTTTTTTCAACTTTGCGTATGTCGTTCAGATTCAGATTGGGCGAAAGCCCAGTCAGCGGAAGCTGTCGTGAAAGCGGTAACCGCAATTCCAATTGAATCGGCTCGCTGGCGTCTGTGGGCTTGCTCTGAAGCGCCCGCCAGTTGCCGTGCTTCAGCAGCATCCTACCGCTTCCTCGAAGATGTCCGGGTTCTTGCGGTTGTTGTGGCGGAACTGAAACTCCGCGAGGTAGAGCGGGAGATACTTCCGGCTGACGTGGTGGTATGTGCCGATGATGCCACGCTTGAGCAACGCCCAGAACGATTCGATGCTATTGAGAGTAGCGCGACCGGATTCGCGTTTTGGGTAGTGGATCAGGGACCAGGCATGGCGCCAGTGGAGGAATGACCTAGGCAAACCGTACCGGGATAGGATACGGCGATTTTGCCCGGTAGCAGCTCTCCGGCAGCGCTATCCGGGTCCTTCGCAGCCGAAGAAGGACGCGAAATTGTGCCATTTTCAGCTTGTTAGCCCAATTTGGCCAAGATAGGAGACTCGTTGGTGGAGCAGAAGGGATTTGAACCCCCAAGAAAGTCCAGAAAATCTTAGGTTTTTCCGCCCGAAATGTGCCCCGAAATGGCCGTTTCGGTACAGTTTGCCCCACGTGGGGCAAACTCGATAAGGCTCTGCCAGTCGGCTTTGAGCCGTGGTCACGGCGCCATCCGCGAGCGTATGATACGTATGATACTTCTCTGGGCGCTGCGCCCGGTCGCATCGAGACCAAACGAGGTAAGTCCTGTGGCTGAGAAGGATTTTCACGTAAGCCTACCCCAAGAGGTGGTCGGTGGCTTTGGCTGGAACGAATCGGAAGTGCCCAGCCGCGTACGCGAGGCGCTCGTAATGGAGCTGTTACGGCTCGACAGGCTTTCGGAGGCGCAAGCCGCAGCCATTTTGGGACTCGCACGCTGGGAGCTTCTCGAAGTGATGGGGCGTTACGACGTACCGGCCGTTCGAATGAGCACAGAGGAACTCGATCGCGAGCTCGCCACCGAGGTCAAGCGTAGCGGCGCCGCATGATCGTCTCCGATGCCGGCCCAATCATTATCTTCGCCCGCATCGGTCGGCTTTCCCTTCTCCACGAGGTTGCCGGCTCCCTGCTAATCCCCGACGCTGTCTACGACGAGATTGTCCTAAAGAAAGGCGGTATGCCGGGCGCGGCCGAGGTGGCTCAAGCCGCGTGGATTCAGAAAGTCTCTGTCGCAGATCGTTCAATTGTTGATGGCCTGCCGAACGTTTTGCATGAAGGAGAGCGCGAAGCGATCGCCCTTGCCAAGGAGCGAGGCGCGCAATTGCTGGTTGACGAAATTCGTGCCCGACGCGTCGCCATTGACTGGGGAATCGACGTGATCGGGACGCTGCGCATCCTCGCCGAAGCGAAACGGTTGGGACTCGTCGATGCGGTTCGCCCGATCATCGCGGAGATGCAATCGAGTGGATACCGGTTCGACCGTGTTTTGGTCCGACGCTTCCTTGAGCGAATCGGCGAGGGGTAACCTGAATCGTTTTTCGCATCGAGGGCCGTCCACAGACGTTCAGCACGCCGGCAAATCATGAGGCGCCAACTCTCGCCTCTGACCCTGCGCTAGGGTAAAGGTGAAGGCGCGATGGCGGCGGTTGCGGATCTGCGGGAACAGACGATTCCAGTTCGACCTCCTCTCAAATGGGCAGGCGGCAAACGGTGGCTCGTTCCCCACCTGGCCGAACTATGGACGGCGCACCAGCACAGCCGTCTAGTCGAGCCCTTCTGCGGTGGTCTGGCCGTCGCCCTGAGCTTGCGTCCCAAGCGCGCGCTTCTGAACGACATCAACCCACACGCGGTGCATTTCTATTCGTGGCTGAAGCGCGGCCTCGAAGTAGATGACAGGCTCGAATTCGCCAACCGCGAGGCTCTCTTTTACGAGCACCGGAGCCGTTTCAACCAGCTCATTTCCAATGGCGGAGCCGCGTCCGCCGAAGCGGCGGCGCTCTTCTACTACCTGAACCGCACCTGTTACAACGGCCTGTGCCGCTTCAATTCGAGCGGCCAGTTCAACGTCCCATTTGGTCGATACAAACGCATCAACTATAGGCGCGATTTCAGCAGCTACCGCTGCATCCTTGGCAACTGGCAATTCTCGACCGGGGACTTTGAACAGGTCTCGGTCGAGCCCGACGACTTCCTCTATGCTGATCCTCCGTACGACGTGGAATTCCGGTCGTATTCGAAGGAGGGTTTCAGTTGGGACGACCAGGTTCGGCTGGCGGAGTGGTTGTCAAAGCATCGGGGGCCGACCATCCTGTCGAATCAGGCCACCGATCGGATCCTCCGACTGTACGCAAAGCTTGGGTTCAAGCTCCGCATGATTGACGCACCGCGCATGATCAACTGCACCGGAGACAGATCGCCCGCGAAGGAAGTGCTCGCGACCCGCGGTCTCGATTAAAGGGTTGGGGCGAAATACAAATACTGGAGCCGTTCTTGAAAGCATGGTGCTACCAGCGCTGAAACGCGGCGGCTACTCATACCGCAAGCAGGTGCTTGTAGGCTCGCGCCCAGGCGGTGGACGGCACAAAGTGGATATAGCCGCCGAGAAGTCGGACGACGAGTTCCTAATCTCGATGAAATGGCAGCAGAGTTCGGGCACCGCCGAACAAAAGGTCCCTTTTGAGATCATCTGCCTCGCCGAAGCTATCAGGGAAACTCCGAGCTACAAACGCGGCTACGTGGTTCTTGGCGGACCCGGCTGGACGCTCAGGGCGTACTACGTAGAGAAAATCCAAAAGCATCTCGTCGGCAGTGAAGCCGTCAAGGTACTTTCGCTTGAGACCTTCGTTGCGTTAGCCAATGAGGGCAAGCTCTGAACCGGCCGAGCGCAGAGACCATCAGCTTGGAAACAGAGATCGAAGCGAAACGGTCGGAGATAGCCAACAAGATGCGCGCGCTGGCCCGAAGACTTGAGTCCGGTGACGATTCGGAACTCCTTGCATGGGTCGTTCCGAGCGCTCTCGCATGCGCTCATCGACCACTCAGGCACCACCCCAGATATCGCGGAAGCGGTCAACCAATTCCCGGTAGCGTAAAGTCGTTAATCGCGGACTGGGTAGAGCAGATTCGGATGGAAGGAACCGCAAGCATCGTCAACTTCATGCACGACCGAGATCTTCGATGCTATCGCGAAATCGATTTCCATGGTTTGGACCTCTGTCAACGCCGGCTGAAAGTTGACCCACCCTGGCGCTGCTTGATCAGGGGGGCGACAGGGGAACTTCCCCCGCGTCGCTCCTTCTAATGTATGCTGTTAAGAGAGAGGCCGAAGTGAGAGTCGGCAGCTTTCGAACAACGGCGAAGGTACGGCTTAGCAGATATCGCTCAGTCGACCGTCGTAAGCGCCCCCGAGCTATAGACGATCTCGCCTGCCGTCATTGTCATCACGCTCTCAGTGCCTGGAAGCTGGCCCACCGGCACGGTGAAGATGTCCTGCGACAGGACCGCGAGATCCGCAAGCTTCCCGGGTGCAATCATGCCCTTCTCATTCTCCTGAAACTCCGCGAAAGCGGAGCCGCGCGTATAGGCTTCGACTGCCTGCTCGATTGTGATTGCCTCAGACGGGCGTGCCGGGTGCATCACGGCGAACATCAGGTTCAGGTACGGATTCAACGGACCGTCGGAGCCGAGCGCGAATGGAATACCTGCCTCAATCAGCGATCGCGCGGGCGAGTAGTCGAACTGATCTCCATAGCGTTCTGCAAAGATGTCCCTGAACGCGAAGTGGCTCGGGTTTTGGACGATGATCACGCCGAAGTCGCGCGCGCGGGGAATCAGATCGGGAAGCAGGCCGTCGCCATGTTCGATCCTGACCCGCCGGGGCTTCCAATCAACGTGTCTGGTTTGCGATTCCATCGCGTTCAGAAACGACTCGGCGGTTCTGTCGCCGACTGCATGGACGAGCAGTTGATCATCATCTTCAATCGACTCGCGGAGCATCGCCCGCATTTCTTGTTCGGGAAGATAGAACTGTCCTGACCATCCCGCGCGATCGCGATATTCCCCTCGCAAAGCGGCTCGCCGTTCGAGCGGTGTCCCGTCAAGCAGCCATTTGGTGCCGCTGAAAGTAACTCCCGAAGCCGGCTCCGATTGCTTCGGCAGATCGCGCCCGTCGCTAACAGTCCCGGAAGTCAGCGCCGGTGGGCGGGAATCGAATCACGCGGATGCGAATCGGCAGCTTCGCGCGGTTAAGCGCCGCCACGTAACGGCTGGCCGGGAGGAGGGACATGATCTGCAACGAAGTAATGCCGAAGCGGACCGCCTGTTCCGCGAGCTGTTGCGCGCTGCTGATAACGTCCGTTTCCGATGCCGTCTGTGCCAGCTTGCGCCACGGCCCCCATTGCGCGTAGCCAAAGTCGTGGCGCGACGACGGGAGCGTCTTGAGGAGCTGGCCACGAAGCTACGATCCAGGCATGAAACGAACGTTGACATTCTCGTCGCCGACCTAACCAACGCCACGGACCTGCGCCAAGTCGAGCAACGTGTTGCGGGGGACGACGCGCTCCGAATGCTCGTCAATAACGCGGGTTTCGGCGCCTACATGCCGTTCGTGCAATTAGACCCATCCCGGGCGGAGGAGCAGATTAAACTGCAAATCGTCGCGCCAACGCGGCTCACGCGCGCGGCGTTGCCCGGCATGATCGCGCGCAAGCAGGGCACGATCATCAATGTCTCCTCCCTACTGGCTTTCAGCGGGTCGCTTCCTTCTCCACCTCTGCCGGCGCGCGCTACCTACGCGGCGACCAAGGCTTTCCTCAACACCTTCACCGAGCTCCTGCACAGCGAGCTCGCAGGGACCGGCGTGCGCGTGCAGGTGCTCTGCCCGGGACCGTGCGCACGGAGTTCCACTGGATTCAGGGCATCGACCCCGACCGCTCGCCGGTTGCGCCGATGAGCGCGGAGGATGTGGTCCAGGCCGCGCTTGCCGCTTTGAAGGCTGGCGAGCTCATCTGCGTCCCCGGGGTCGAAGATTCCAAGGTCATCACCGAGTATCAGCAAGCACGGACGCGCGTGGCCCAGAGTGGAATGCCTAACAAACTCGCATCACGCTATCGGTGAGCGACCGCGCGAAGTGCCGAGGCGGAGCTTCACACCCAGGCAGTCATCCCGGCGCTACGCCAAATAGCGCATAAAAGTCCGCGCCATTTAATTCCCAAAGTGACAGCTCGCTGTCACTTTCCCAATTATTTGGCGTACAAGTTTCCCTGCTATTGGCGTACTTGAAACCGCCGCGGCCGGGATGTCCTAAGCGCTGTTGAATTTTGAGTGGCGGCAAACCTTGCCCGATCGAAGGATCGGGTTGGGAAAGAGGAGGAATGCCGCCATGAGGAAGAATGGCAATAAAGGGAAGTGGGAGCAAAGCGGGACGCCGCGGCAGCTGAGGTTGCCGTTGCGGGAGTTGGCGCGCGAGGCGCTGTGGGACACAGTCGTGATCTCGGGACTGGCGTTTGTCGAAGATGCGTTGGAGGCGGTGTTGCCGCCGATGCAAAACTGATGGGATGGACCGCTCCCCGCTGGATAACGGCCTCAGAGGGCCACGATGGTAGCTTCGACCATCGACGACAGAGCGAGGAGGGTCCGAAGATGAAAGTTACTACGCTGGGGATCGATCTGGCAAAGAACGTGTTCCGCCTTCACGGCTGCGATCTGAACGGGAAGGCGGTGCTGCGCAAACAACTCGCGCGGCCGCAGTTGCTGCGCTTCGTTGCCAACCTGCCGCGGTGCCTGGTAGCGATGGAGGCGTGCGCGAGCGCGCATTATTGGGCACGCGAGATCGAGAAGCTCGGTCATGAAGTGCGACTCATCGGTCCCAGGTTCGTAAAGCCCTACGTCAAAGCCAACAAGAACGACGCCAGTGCGGTGTTGCCGCCGATGCAAAACTGATGGGATGGACCGCTCCCCGCCGCTGGATAACGGCCTCAGAGGGCCACGATGGTAGCTTCGACCATCGACGACAGAGCGAGGAGGGTCCGAAGATGAAAGTTACTACGCTGGGGATCGATCTGGCAAAGAACGTGTTCCGCCTTCAC